>QFCE01000805.1_pt1 | contig 133623 bp, 136 predicted proteins | sample 5346091 | NCBI WGS metagenome assembly QFCE01 (sample SAMN09062252, study PRJNA434731) | Human gut metagenome, whole genome shotgun sequencing project. | isolation source: stool timepoint A chromium assembly | host: Homo sapiens | collected 2015
ATTCAGGGATTATATATTTAAGTGCAATATGACTTTTTGAATAACCAAGAGCTTTTAAAGTTCCCATTTCATTTCTTTGTTCATCAACCATTCTTGTCATCGTTGTCATGCAAACTAGAGCAGCCACTAAGAAGAAGAATACAGGGAATACTTTGGCAATACCATCCATACGGTCTGCACAGGCTCCATAATCACGATAAGAATAATGGGAGTCACGATCTAAAACAATCCATTTACCTCTCATCTTATCAATTTCTTCTTGTGCCTCATTTATTTCTTTTAAGGCATCGTGTTTTCGAACATTAAACTCTGCTTTAGATAGTGCTAGCTTTTCAATGTTTGAATTTATTGCATTTTTGGCATCTTGAATTTTGGATACTCCATCCTCATATTGAGATTCACCATTTATTAAATTAACATAGGCACTGTTTAATTGATTTTTTGCATTTAATAACTGATTTAACTGAGATTGTAATTTAGCCTTTTTTGCGACACCTGCTTGGATTTGGTCGATCGCATCCTGAAGTTGTGGTATAGCCGCTTCTAACTCAGCTTTTTTAGCTATTGTACTGTCAATTTCAGCGATTTTTCCTTGCAGATATACTTTTCCATTGTTTAGGTTTTCAATTACTTTATTCTTTATAGCTTCAGATGATTCATCTGTAGTAGGTGTGTTTTGAGCCTTTTCAATTGAGATGTCTATCAAATGAATAGAATCTTGAATCATTTTACGTTGCATATTAAGGTCATCCATTGCGGCATTAATTTGATTCAAACCATTTTCAGCTTGTTCTTTCTGAGACAATAACTCAGGAAGTTTTTGTTCACTCTCTTCAATTTGAGCAATCGCATTTTGTAAAGTAGGAATATTATCTAATAATTGTAAATTTGCATAATATTCATTCCACCATTGATCAATTTGATTTTTAGAATTCTGAAGCTTAATTTCATTACTTTGAATCTCTGCAAGCCCCGAATCAATCTTATCTTGAGCATCATTTAATTTATTTTCTGCATCATTCAATTCATCGTTTGCTTCCTGTTTTTTTCCATCTAATTCAGATTGATAAGACTGAATACGTACATCGATTTGTTTGTTTGCGATTTTTTTGATTCTTTTTAATACAGGATCAACAACATCAAAATATGCATCGCTATAACAATCTAATTCTTTTGCACCCTTAACACAAACATCAACTTCTGTATAATAATCCTTTAAAACATTTGAATTTTGTATATATATAAAAGAGTTTACCGTTCCTGATCCAATATTACTTGATCCTTTCTCATAAGATAAGTAATTCGGATTATAACAAGTACCTACAATTTTATATTTTGTGTTTTTCAAGGAGTTAGATAAAGCTTCATCTGTACCACTCTGTAATTTGATTGTATCTCCAATATGGAAAGTACCATATAATTTATTTGTAGCAGAGCTAGCCTCAATCAAACACTCATTTTCTCTTTCAGGCATTCTTCCTTCGACTACACGGATCTTATTCATCTTTTGATCAATCTCATAAGAAATGACTTTAATAACCATTTGTGTTGAATCAATCTGAGACAATGTATCCATTGAAAAGTTTGGCTGTACGGATTTGACACCTTTTAATTTTTGAATGGCCTTTACATCTTTCTTGGTAAGTCCCAAAGTTGAATAGATTTGTATATCTTGAACATTATATGTATCAAAATACATATCGGCACTGTTTTTCATATCCGGTGCACTCGCTTTAATTCCGGCAAAGAATGCCACACCAATTGCGACAATACAAAGGATAGATAGAAAACGACCGAGGGAGATTTTAATTTCACGGAAAATATCTTTTAAATAAGAATAAGGCATATTAATACTCTATGTCATTTACATCCATAGGATGCTCATTACATGTAATACTTTCAATTTTTCCACTACGAACTTTAATGACCTTATCTCCCATTGGTGTTAATGCTAAGTTGTGGGTAATAACTATGACAGTTTTATTTTGCGTTCTACACGTATCTTGTAAGACCTTAAGAACTTGTTTACCTGTTTGATAATCCAAAGCACCTGTGGGTTCATCACAAAGTAAAAGCTTTGGGTTTTTAGCTAATGCTCTTGCGATTGCAACACGCTGCTGCTCACCGCCAGAAAGCTGGCTAGGGAAGTTGAACATTCTATCTTTTAGTCCAACAAGTTCTATAGTTTCATCTGTATCAAGTGGTTTCTTACAAATTTGTGTTGCAAGTTCAACATTTTCGCGAAGAGTAAGATTTTGAACTAGATTATAAAACTGAAAAACAAATCCAACATCATATCTTCTATAAAGTGTCATATCCTTTTCTTTATAAGAACTGATTTCACGACCATCTACAATGATTCTTCCTTCACTGACAGTATCCATTCCACCCAGTAGATTTAGAATAGTACTTTTACCAGCACCACTGGCTCCTGCGATAATCACAAACTCGCCTTGTTGTATTTCAAAACTCACATTATCTAAGGCATGTATGTCGATTTCGCCCATATGATAAGTCTTTTTTACATTTTCAAAAGAAATGAAAGCGCTCATATAAATCGCCTCAAACTAATTATATCAGACATTTGAGAAAATTAATATTTCATGTTAGGATTAGGATGATTTCGAAAAAAGGAGGGTTTTAATGAAGGCTCGAGTATTGACAGAAAGTGGTTGTGGATTAACCAAACAAGAAGCACAAGCGTTAGGAATTGATTTTTTACCTTTACAGGTTCAAATAGAAGATAAAACATATTTAGATGGGGTGAATTTAACAGTAGAAGAATTAAATTCATTCTTAGAAAGAGGCTTTATGCCTCAAACAAGCATGCCACCATTAGGCGATATTGAGGCTTTATTAGAATCATATAAAAATAATGGTATTACGGATGTTATTTTGATAACTCTATCAAATGGATTATCAGGAACAAATCAGGCAATACAGGCATCTGGTAAATGGCATGGGGTTAAAATTCATACATTAGATATATATACTACTTTAGGTGTGGAAAAATATTTGGTGTTATCAGCTCAAAAATTAGTTGAACAAGAAATACACCCAGAAGAAATCATTTCACGTTTAAAAGACAGTGTAGATCATTCACGTGGTTTTTTAATTCCAGAAGATTTAGATCATCTAGCTAAGGGGGGACGATTAACTCCAATGGCAGCTAAGCTTGCAGGAATGTTGAAAATCAAACCAATCTTGGAAGTATCTAAAAATACTGAAGGAAAAGTCGATGTTTTTGATAAAGTACGTACAATGTCCAAAGCTATTAAAAAAGCTGTTAAAGTGATTTCAAAAGATGCGAATGCACAAGATTATGAATTTTATGTGTTAAACGGAGAAAATCAAGAAGGTACACAATTGGTGATTGATGAGCTACACGATGTGTTTGGCGAAGACATTCAAATTCATATAGATCCAATGTATGCCGTTATTGCAGTACATACAGGATTAGGTGCTGTAGGCGTTCAATTTGTGAAAAAAGTAAAGGGGGCCTAGTTATGAAGATTGCATTTGTGACGGATACCGGAACAGGCCAGCATCCAGACTATTGGAAAGAAAAAGGAATTTATTGTCTTCCATTACAAATTACTTGTGATGAAGAATCAAAAGATGAATATACAGAAATTACATATTCTGAAGTGATTAAAAAATTACATGAAAAAAAAGTGTTGAGAACATCCTTGCCTAGTTTAGGTAAAATTGAAGATTGTTTTAAAGAATTAAAAAATGAAGGATATGACACAATTTTTGCGGTTCCTATTTGTCGAGGATTATCCGGAACATTGGATTCTATGGAAATGATTGCGAATCAATTAGAAATGAAATTTGTAGGCGTTGATTGTTATTGCACAGCGGTTGAACAAGGATGTATGATTGAAGCAGCTAAAAAGATGTATGAAGCAAACATTCCAATTGATGAAATTATTAAAAAACTACAAAACATTGCGGATAGTTGTGAAACTGTGTTGTTGTGTGATGATTTAGATCATATGAAACGTGGTGGAAGATTGACGCCAATGGCTGCGGCACTAGGTGGTTTATTGAAAATCAAACCTGTTTTACACATTGATAAAAGTACGAATGGAAAAGTAGATGTATTAGATAAAGTTCGTACAATGAAACGTGCTCAAGATCGTGTTATTAAACATTTAAAAGAATTAAATGTAAATTCTAATTATACATTTATTGTTGCGCACGTAGACGCGTTAGAAGCTGCAAAAGAATATGCACAAAAGATTGAAAGCCAAATAGAAGGCGCTAAAGTAAAAGTAATCAATTTAGTAAGTGCAGTCGGAATTCATACGGGACTTGGCTGCTTAGCATTACAAGTGTTCAATGAAATGAAAGACTAGAAGTATCAAGAATGATGCTTCTTTTTTCTTTTTCACTATAAGAAAAACGCCTATATCCATTGGATAGGCGTTTCATTGTTTTTAACTAGATATTCATTCGCAAGCTTAAAATGATTATTTCCAAAGAAACCTCGATAAGCACTTAAAGGACTTGGATGCGGACTTGTAAGAATTAAATGTTTTGGATTTGTTAGTAATTTCTTGGCTTGGATAGCCTTAGATCCCCATAATAAAAATACAACAGGGCCATCCTTTTCATTGATCCATCTTAAAGCTTCATTTGTAAAATTCTGCCAGCCTTTATCTTGATGAGATAAAGGCTTATGCTCTTCAACTGTAAGGATAGTATTCATTAATAGTACTCCTTGTTTAGCCCAGTCGGTCAAATCACCCGTGCGATGTACAGGAGTTTGATACTCATTTTCTAGTTCTTTATACATGTTTTGTAAAGATGGAGGTAAAGGAAAGTTGCTTGGTACACTAAATGAGTAACCTTGAGCTTGTCCTGGACCATGATATGGATCTTGTCCTAAAATAACAACTTTTGTATCTTTTAAAGAAGTTGTTTTAAAGGCTGCAAAAATATTTTCTTTTGCAGGATAAATATTTTTTGTCTTATATTCCTTAGCTAAAAAATAGCGTAAATTTAGTAAATAATCTTTTTGTATTTCTTGATCAAACAGTTGATCCCAGTCATTATGCATAATCATGTGATTCACTTCTTTCTTTAGTGATATAATAATACCATGAATGTACAAGAGAAAATTAATAAAATGGAAAATTGTCGTGGAAAAAACCATGACCTATTAGAATTCAGACAATGGTTAACGGATGCAATACCAAATCATATAGCCTTAAAAAAGATTCAGGTAGCTGGTACAAACGGAAAGGGAAGTACTTCAATTTGGCTAAGAGATTTGTTGATGAAAAAAGGATATAAAGTAGGGGTTTTTACATCTCCACATTTGATTCATCATACAGAAAGAATACGCGTGAATGATACATGTATTACTTTAGCTGATTGGGAAAGAATCTATGATCAATATGAAGAGTTATTCTTATTACATAAGATGACAATGTTTGAAATGGATCTATGGATGTCAATGGCCTATTTTATTGAACAACAAGTTGATTACTGCATTATTGAAGCTGGGATGGGAGGTCGTTTGGATGCGACAACAGCTTTGGATTATAAAGCCTGCTTAATTACTAATGTAGGACTTGATCATACGGAATATTTAGGGGATACATTTGAACAAATCGCTTATGAAAAATCAGGTGTATTTAAACCAAATGTTCCTGCTCTGACAACCGAAGATAAACCGGAATGTCAAAAAGTAATGGAGCTTGTTGCAGATTATATGAAAACACCACTATGTTTTATTGATTGTCAAGAAACTGATGTATTGAGATGGAATGGTATGACATTTCATTTGAATCCACCGTTATATCAGGCTAAAAATTTATCTCTAGCATTAGAAACGTTGAATGTACTTGGAATTTGGCTCGAAGAAAATGAAATTCAACAGGTAATTGATCATTTTAAATGGGCAGGCAGATATATGGTTCTTAGAAAAGATCCATTGGTTTTATTAGATGGAGCACACAATGTACATGGAATAACAGCGTTGACACAATCTTTGAAGGATTTTACAGGAAAGATTTATTTTTCGGTATTAAAAGAGAAGGATGCACCGCATATGATTGAATTACTTCAATCCATTAGTAAAGACATTACATTAGTAGAAATATCGAGTGCTCGTTTATATCCATTAGAAAAATTAAGGTATCCTATTATTACAGTGGATGAGTTGATCTCTAGACTTTTAGATACAAAAGAAGACAGTTTATTATGTGGTTCTCTATATTATGTAGGAGAAGTATTAGAAAAATGGGGCAATGTTTGACACACCCTATTTTAGCGCTTAGAATTGTTCTGTTGAGACTGGAGCGATAATATGTTTACGATTGAGGAGTTTTTGCGTATATCCAATCAAATGAGGGATTATTATGCAAAAAAAATAAAAGATAGTTTTCAAGAATTTAATTTTTCACCAAATGAAATATCTATCTTGATTGTTTTAAAGAAGGCTATGTCACAACAATTAGTTGATAATAGCGGTTTTTAGAAGGAGAGCAAATCGCTCTCCTTATTTTTATCCCTACAAACTGGGATTCGTTGTTCTTCATTCAATTCTAATGTTTACTGGACTTACTGTGATATTTCCAGCTCCCTCTACTGTGTACCACTTACCTTTTTGTAGTTTAATTTTTTCTGATACACCAGATGTAATGTATCCTACCGTGTATGTTTCGCCAGTCTCAATATCAGTAAATATCACATCTGTATCACAATCACCGCTTACTCTAATAGTTTCAAACAGCGGTTGTATTTGTTCTGACTTGAATGCAACTCCGTTTCTCTCTGCAAGTGTGAAAGTATGCGTCCTTTGAATACCAGTATAAAAAAGAATTGCAATCACAATTACCACTATTAAACACGGAATGAGCCATTTCCTTTTCATCTAAAACACCTCCGCAACTTCAAATTAGGCAATCAGTGGAACTGCTGGTCTATTTGTTAAATCTCTGCATTTCACAGATTTCAATGTTGCCATTACGAAAGTCAAGAAGATGTTCCTTTTCTCCGTGTCGCTTTCTTTGGCATAGTTTACAAGATTATTCCATACGAGATAGTTGTTAAGGTATTTAGTCGAAACACCGTTAAAACCTCTCATAAAACGCTTTAACTGGCTATGGTAACTATTGATATGCTGAATGTTGTAGATGCCTTTCTTTGCCTTACCAGTTTTAAGTTGCACCAATTCAATTCCATTGGCATTTGTAAATCTTACATAGGAGTTCATCTTGTCGGTCACAAGTGTGGAATCGGTTTCAATTCTACCATCATAAATATGATGTAAATCTTTTGTAGATACTCTACCTGTATTTGTAATCTTTGAGATTGACAATCCATTCCTGTTTACCGCACAAGGAACACATACCTTTTCTTTTGACAAGCCTCTGATATGTGTGGAATGTCCTCGCTTATGTGCTTTACGAGGCATAGTGAAAAACTTACTCTTACTATGATTTCCCTTGTACGAGATTGCGAAAAAAGTTTCGTCAGCCTCAATAATTCCATCAAGTTTAACTTCATCTGCCATATTCTGGAGTGCATCTAAAATCTTATGTCTCCAAATGAATGCAGTATTTCTATGGATACCACAAGCAACAGCAGTCTTACGAATAGAAAGACCGTTCATCATACAGTCAATGTACTTTTCCCATACGGCGAGTTCTTTCCTTGTACCAGATACGATAGAGTTAGTAGCAATTACAAAGGACTTGCCACAATCATTGCAAATATATCTCTGTGTCCCGTCTTTTCTGTGACCATTGCGAACTACATGAATACATCCACATAAAGGACATACACGACCATTAGAAAATCTTTCTTTTGTTACAAATTCTTCAATATCTAAAGTTTTGACAAAAGCAGGACTTAAAAGCATAGTTTTAAGACTTTCCTGCTCTACGGCAGTCAATTTGTTGATAATATCAAGTGCATCTTTAATAGTAGGCATATCGTCACACTCCTTTTATAAGTGCTATTTATCTACTATTATTAGACAATATTTTCTATTAAAAATCAACCATATAATGTGACATAGCCTTAAAGAATAATTCAACTATTACAACAAGTACGGAATTAAAAGTGGTGTTAGGCGTTTCAAAGACTCTGATTTCTAGAAGTGTTGATTCGTTGGAAAAAAAGGGACTTATTTGTACTTGCATAGATGAAAAAGATAGTCGAATACACCATTTACAACTCACAGGCGAGTGTAAACCTATTTTAAAGATTATTGATGAAGAGATTGGTAAAATCAATAAAACATTATTTAATGATGTGTCTGTAGAAGAAATGAAAAGCTTGAAGCAGACGATGAGTAAATTACAGAAGTGTGTTGAAAAAGAAGAATAGTTATATAGCATATAACCATTAAACTTGCTACAATAGAAGTAACAAGGGAGGTGTTCTTATGGACAACACAGTTTTGTATGATCTTTCTTATGGTATGTATGCCGTGGGTGTAAAAGACGGCATGCGCGAATGCGGATGTATTGTGAATACTGTATTTCAGGTTTCTACGATAGGACCGCTAATTGCCTTGAGCATGAACAAGGATAATTATACTTGTTCTTTGATTGAAAAAAATAAGTATTTTTCTTTATCAATCTTGCCTGAAACAATAGATTCACAAGTGATTACGGATTTAGGTTTTCAAACAGGAAAAGATAAAGATAAGTGGGCGAAGTTGAATCATCATTTGTTTAGAGAATTGCCTGTTGTAGATGATGCGTTAGGATACATGATGTGTGAAGTACAAAGTCAGATGGATGCAGGAACACACTTTGTATTCTTGGCAAAAGTCGTTGATGCCAAGAAAGGTGATTCTGGTAAACCAATGACCTATGCATATTATCATAATGTATTAAAACAAAGCGCACCGGCAAAAGCACCTCCATACAGAAAAGAAGAAAAGTGGGTATGCAGTGTTTGTGGATATGTATATGATGGTGATGATTTTGAAAGTGAACCAGATGATTATGTATGTCCAGTTTGTGGAGCTAAAAAAGACATGTTTAAATTGCAGTAAAAAAGGTGGACCTATTAACGGTTCACCTTTGGCTTTAATTGAATACATGTTTTCATTACTAAATATAAAATAACGACTTGGAATGGTAATGAAATTAAGTTTTTGATTAATTTAGGACTCGCAATAACTAAGAATGGAGTTCCCCACAACATAGATGTAAATAGTGTGTTTAGAAATAAACTGACAACTACATCATATGTTATTCGACATAAGATGACGCGAACCCAAGTGATTCTTTCACAGTTATAGAAGTAAGCTGAAAAAATACATGCGCTTGCCATAGTTGAAATCATAAAGATCGGATAATATGCACCCACAGGTTTAACCATGTAATTGACTAAATCTAATAATGGTGCAAGCACTAAGTTTGGAATGGGTCCATAAAGTAAGCAGCTAGCAGCTGTCGCAATGGATGCAAAGCCTATTTTTAACTGGTTTGTGATTTGGATGGATCCAAACAAGTTAAGAATAACATTTAGGGCAAAAAATAATGCCACACCTACGATAACACGCACGTTTTTTAATGAGCGTGCATTTTCTTTTAACATTACAAAGTATTGATTCATATATAAAAAGACCTCCTTTTTTCCATATTGCGATACAAAAAAAGAAAGTCTTTAATTTTTTCGATCACAACAGCGGGATGCAAAATATGTACCGCAAGAATAACTTTTCGTTCCTTAACCAACTCCCCGTGTTAAAGACACTTAACGCACATATTTTTACTCTGTATGTAATTGAATTATATGTATTAAAAAGAGATCTGTCAACAGATCTCTTTAATTGTTATTCAATTGTAGCTTTGTCTAACGCTTTAACGAAGTCATACAATGCAGCTGTATCTAAGTTTTTGATCTTTTTGTTGTATAGATCATAGTAACTTAAACCATTGATTGCTACATATGGACATAAAGCAGAAACTTTTTCATAAGCTTCCTTATAAGCAGCAGTACTTGCAGCTTGATCAGTTGTGTGTAATGCAGTATCTAACAATGCATCTAAATCAGGATCTGATAAACGAGCTGTGTTATCTGTTTGACCAGTTTGGCATAATAAGTTGATACCAGTGTCATCACCTGAACTAAATTGCCATCCCATGTAAGATACTTCCCAATCGTTAACTGTATCATCACCTTGAACTGTTGCAACCATTGTGTTGAATTCACTTAAGTTTGTCTTGAAATCAACGCCAAGTTCATCGCCCCAAGCTTTTTCTAGCATTGGAAGTATTGTATCTAATTGATCTTTACCTTTTGTAGAAACCATACGAACAGTTAATTTTTGTCCATCTTTTTCACGTTTTCCATCACTTCCTACAGTCCAACCAGCATCGTCTAAGATTTGTTTAGCTTTTTCGATGTCATAATCATAGTAAGTCATGTTGTCATCTTTTTCTTTACCAGTAATGATATCACCTAATTGTGATGAAATTGGGTTAGCCATTAATACTGGAACGAAACCAGGTTGAGTTTTCTTAACATCTTTACTTCCTTTAGAGAATGAGTAGTAGCTATCAACAAATGATTGACGGTCAATCGCATAAGTTAATGCTTGACGTACAGCAGGATCTGCAGTGGCTCCAGCTTCACAGTTGTAAATAAAGTATTGCATTGAGCTTGATGCGTAGTTGTTGTAAGTTAAGTTCTTATCTAAACTTGCAGTACCAACTTTATCAGCGTTATCAGCTTGTGGTAATAAATCAACAGTTCCTTTTTGAAGTTCTTGAAGTTCTGTTGAAGTATCACAAATCTTCATTACAACATTATCAATTTGGTATTCTCCATCTTCAGCTTTAAATTTATCATTCTTAACAAATGTGGCAGCTGAATCTTTTTGGAAGTTTTTCAATACATATGGTCCAGTACCAATTGGTTTACTAGCCTTGTCTTCAAACATCTTTGTATCACCTTTTTTGTATTTTTTGAATTGTGAATTAGAGATGATTGGGAATGTACCAACTTGGCTTATCGCGTCGATTCTTGGTGTTGCCAAGTGGAAGGCAACGGTGTAATCGTTGATTTTTTCAACACCACTTAGAGTTTCGGCATCTCCTTCGTGATATTCTTTATAACCTTCTAAGTAATCAACATACGTTGAGAAACGACCAGTATAGCTTGGGTCAGCCATAGCTGTAAATGTCAATACAACGTCATCTGCATCCAATTTAGATCCATCAGAGAATTTCACTCCTTTTTTCAATTTGAATGTTAATGTTGATCCATCCTCACTAATAGTTGGTTGTTCAGTAGCAAGTTCTGGTTGTAATTGATTATCACGATCATAGCTCAACATACTTTGATAAACCATTTCAATAACGTAATCATCATATACAGTTTGATAATACAATGGAGAGAAAATTCCATTGAAACCTGTGTTTAAGCCAACTGTCAACGTTTTACCATTTGCACCAGATGATCCACCAGCACAACCAGTCATCATTGCAGCTGCCATACATACGGCACCGGCCTTCTTTAAATAGTGACTTGTTTTCATAATTTGCACCTATCCCTTCTTGTGATGTCACTAGCCTTAACTTTGTAAAAAATGTATAACTACAATTGAATTTTTGAATAAATTGTTGAAATTTCCTGTATTTATGGGAGATTTCAACTTTTTTATTGGCAGAATCTATGATATAATAGAGTTATACAGAATAACTACTTTTGGAGGCTATTATGTTACTCAAAAATGTGAAGGTTCTTCGTCCTAAAACGACTAAAATTCAGAAAAGAAATGGTATCGGATATGTGTATCAGGTTATTGGAAAATCTTATAAAAAGGATAAAAAATATACAGTGGAAAACAGAAAGCTGATTGGTAAAATGATTGATGAGGAATGGATGGTTCCCAATGAATATTTTGAACAGTATTATCCGGATGTATGTGTAGAACAGGAAACACCTGAGTTTTCGGATACACTGCGTATTGGTTGTTTTCTTGTTGTTCAAAAACTATTTAGAGATTTACAGATTGAGGATGTGCTGTCATCTATATTTGGTGATTTGGGATCATTTATTGAAGATATTGTTTCTTATATGATTACGAATGAGAGCTGTACATTCCAGTATTATTCTAATTTTATGAGAAACCATCCTGTAATGGATAAGAATATACGTGATGATACTCAAATTAGTAGATTATTAAAATACAACATTAAAGAACAAGATATTAATCTGTTCTTGCGCGCATGGAATCAGATGAATAACACAAAAGAGTGTATCTATGTTGGGTATGATAGCACCAATTTCAATACGAATGCATATGGAATTGAATTGGCTGATTATGGACATCCAAAAGTAGATGAAGGGCTGCCACAGTATAATCTTGCCTATGCAGTGAACCAGAAGGATTCAACGCCATTGTTTTATGAGTTGTACGATGGAAGTGTTATTGATAATACGGAACTTGAGATCATGTTAGAAGAGGCGAAGGAGTTTGGACACGAAAGACTAGGTGTCCTGATGGATCGTGGATATATATCGGAAAAGAATATAAAGGCATTGAGGGCAAAAGGATATGAATATATTCTGATGATGAAACAAAATCAGAATATATGTCAGGAAATAATAGAAGAATATGGAGCTGCAGTACAGTCGTTAGAAGGATATTATATAGGTGAACATGGAGTTTATGGAACAACAGTAAAAAAAGAATTGTATGGTCAGGAAGCGAATATACATGTTTACTATGACGATATAAGAGCGAGTGAAGAAAAAGTAGCGCTTATGAGTAGATATGAAACGTGGGAAAAAGAAATTGAAAAGAAAGTAGAAAAGAAGTTAGCTACAGAAGGAGAGATGAAAAAATATAGAAAAGTATTCAAGCTAAAGTATGATCAAAATGGATATTTGGTTGCATACCAGAGAAACAGCCGATATATAAAGGAAGAAATAAGAAACCTTGGATTTTTCTTTATCATTACTTCAGAAGACATGAGTGCATCCAAGGCACTGGATATATATCGAGGACGAGATAATATAGAAAAGATGTTCAGAAGTTTGAAGAGCGGAATAGACTTCAATAAAGCACGTGTACACACCACGGAATCATTGAAATCAAAAGTATTTGTAACATTTATCGCAATGATCATAAGAAATGAGTTGTTTCAGAAAGCAGAAGTGCTAAGAAAAAAGAACCGTAAAGCATATACGGTTCCAGGAATGATATCAGAGCTTGAAAATATTGAATGTACAAGAAACAGTGTTGGTAAATACAGAAGAAAATATGCATTAACTGCAAAGCAGAAAATGATATTAAAACAATTTGATATGGATGAAAAATATATAGACAGAAGCATTGGTGAATTTAGCTACTAATGCTTCTTTTATTTTTTAGTTATACAAATTCTGCAAAGTTAAGGCACTAGTGTAAAACTTTACAATGAAAAATGCAAGTAAAATTTACATTAATTTACATTTGTGTGTAAAATAATTACAATTTATACATAATGTATACGATATATAAACAATGTGTTATTTAATGTATACAGATTTTGTAGATAAACTATGAGAAAAAGTTCACATTGTTTTTGTGGTAAATAAAGCATTTTTGGACTATACTTTGATAGAAAAGAGGTAGTTAAAGTTATGATTATTGATGAATTAGAAAAAAAGGTCCAAGGAAAGGGAGTACGAATCGTATTTACCGAAGGTTGGGATCCACGTGTACAAAAGGCAGCTATTGATTTGAAAAATAATGATGTTGTACGCCCAGTATTATTAGGAACTCCAGAAGAAATTGCTGGCTGTGCACAAAAGAATAGTTTAAATGTTGAAGGAATCGAACAAATCGATCCAAATAACTTTGATCACATGGATGAAATGGTCCACAAAATGGTCGAATTACGTCGTGGTAAAATGGACGAAGAAAAAGTTCGTAAAGCATTGAAGAGTACAAACTATTTTGGAACTATGTTAGTTCAAATGGGATATGCCGATGGTTTATTAGGTGGTGCTACATACTCTACTGCAGATACTGTACGTCCAGCATTACAATTGATTAAAACAGCTCCAGGAAACCAATTAGTTTCTTCTTGCTTCATTTTAATTAAAGAAGAATCTCAATTGATCATGGGTGACTGCTCAATCAACATTAACCCTAATACAGATGATTTAGTAGAAATCACTATGCAAACAGCTAACTCAGCTCGTCAATTTGGTGTAGAACCAAAAGTTGCATTATTATCATACTCAACAATGGGTAGTGCAAAAGGTGAATGCGTTGCTAAGATGACTGAAGCAAGTGATCGTTTGCGTCGTATTGCTGATTTTGATATTGATGGAGAAATGCAATTTGACTGTGCAGTAAGTGAAGAAGTTGCTCGTTTAAAAGCTCCTAATTCAAAAGTTGCTGGACATGCAAATACTTTTATTTTCCCTAACTTGTCAAGTGGAAATATTGGATACAAAATTGCTGCTCGTTTAGGTGGATATGAAGCAGTTGGACCAATCTTACAAGGATTGAACGCGCCAATCAATGACTTATCTCGTGGATGTACTTCAGATGAAATCTACAAGATGGCTATTGTAACTGCTGCTCAAAAAGATATGGATATCTAATTTAAATAATTATATTTTTCGATAAAAGAATCTCAATTGAGGTTCTTTTTTTCGTGCTATGAAAAAAAGAGATGATTTCTCATCTCTTAAACTACGATATTAAAAACATGTACTGCAATATTGAAATAAACTAGAATAGAGCAAGTATCTACAATTGTTGTGATTAATGGACTGGCCATAATAGCTGGATCTACACCAATCTTATTTGCAAATAATGGAAGAATACAACCAATTAATTTTGCAACAATAACAACAATCATTAATGAAAGGGCAATGACAATTGCGATATTAAAGTTTTGGTATTGAATGAAAATACGTAAACCATTAGCTGCAGCCAAAATAAATCCAACAACAAGTGAAATTCTAAATTCTTTAAACATAACTTTAAAAATTTCTTTAAAATGAATTTCTCCCAAAGCTAAACCACGAATAATCAAAGTTGAACTCTGTGATCCACAGTTTCCACCTGTATCCATCAACATTGGAATAAAAGATACTAGTAATGGTACGGCGCTGAAGGCATTTTCATATCGGGTGATAATACTTCCTGTGATTGTGGCAGAAAACATTAAGACAAGTAGCCATAAGATACGGTGTTTTGCTTGTTGCCAAACCGTAGTTTCAAAATATGTTTTTTCATTGGGTTCCATGGCAGCCATACGAGAAATATCTTCGTTGGTTTCATCAACCATAACATCCATGGCATCGTCAAATGTAACAATACCAACAAGACATCCATCACTATCAAGTACGGGCATCGCAATCAAGTCATATTTTCTAAATAAGTGAGCAACCTGCTCCTGATCTGTATGAGTGTGTACAGAAATAATGTTCGTATTCATTAGATTTGTGATATTTTCATCATCATCACTCGTCATTAAGCTTTTAGCTGTCACAATACCAATCAATTTTTTATTTTCTGTGACATAACAAGTATAAATAGTTTCCTTATGAATACCAATATCTTTAATATGGTTCATGGCCTGTTTTACAGTCATTGTTTTTTTCAATGTGACATATTCAGTCGTCATGATTGAACCGGCACTGTCCTCAGGATATTTTAAAAGTTTGTTGATGGTTGAACGCTTATTTGAATCTAAGTTTTTCAAAATACGCGTTACTAAGTTTGCAGGTAGATCCTCTAACATATCTACTGTATCATCCATATAAAGATCATCTAATAGTTCTTTTAATTCAGTTTCTGAAAACATGTCTACCAGATATGTCTGCATCTTCGAACTCATGCATGAGAATACATTGGCAGCTTTTTCTTTAGAAATTAAACGGAATGCCAAAGCACATTCTTTCGCATCTAACTCTTCTAAAAAGGCAGCTGTATCCATATCGTTCATTTCGGAAAGTATATTTTGTGCAGTTTTGTATTTTTTGTCTTGTAGTAATTGAATGAATTCTTCTTTGTTCATCATAATTATGTACCTCTGCTTTCTTTAAATAATTCAAACTATTCCCATCCGGATCCGTACACATACAAGCCTCACCTCCTTATATAAAGAAAACGCCATTGCCTAAACAATGACGTCATTAACCTAAGTATCACCGTTCAAGCTTTAGTATCACAGGGCATATTAATTACATTAAGCCAAGCCTTTGCGACTTAGCCTGCTGACCAACGAGTTGTGTCTCCACAACTTTGCGGCAGTAATCTTAGGAAATCCAAATCCCTGCGGTAACCTCACCTACCGTATATCTTTATGTACGTGAAAAGAATAATATAAATTAGTAAGTGAGTCAACCTTAACAGTATAAAAACTATGTTAAATTTAAATAATATGAAAACTATCCTTATTTTTAAGAATTTCTGGTGTCTTTCTAAGAATGAAATCTAGAAATGTCTTACTTGCATAAGATAAAGTATCGTAATTATTATAGGCGAATCCAACATGACGAAATAGATTTTCTTGTATTGGAATCAAACACAAATCATCATAGTCGCTCAAAGCGTTTTGATAAAGTATAGAAATACCTAAATTCTGTCGTATCATAGCTAAAATAGTAAATTCATCATATACTTTGTGTTTAATCTGTACATGTAATCCTAGATTTTGGAATGTTTTTATTGGCAAAGAATATTCTCCCTCATCTAATTGAATGAAAGGGTACTTTGCGATTTGTTTCATGCTTAATACTTCATAATTAGCTAACACATGACTTTGTGGCACCAACGCAAACATTTCATCATAATACAATTCTTGATATTGAACTCGCTGGATGGCATCAATACAAGTGAATCCTAAATCAAGACTTCCTTCTAATAATTGTTGTTCAATATTTGTGTATTCACTTTGATACAGTTCAAATTGTATGTTTGGATACATTTCAATGAATTTTTCCATTAATGAAGGCAAAAGATGTCGAGATACACTTGTGAATGTACCAATTCTTAATGTGACTTGGTCCACCCCTTTCATTTCCTGCTTTTTAGTACGAAGATTATCAAGGCTTGCCTGAACAGATTTTAAATAGGGAATATATGCATGTCCATCTTTACTAAGAATGACACCACGTTTTTGTCGAATGAATAAAGTGGTTTCTAATTCTTCTTCTAAAGATTTTATTGTTTGAGAAACTGCACTTTGTGAAAAGCCAAGATCTTTAGCAACTTGACTAATTGTTTTTGTTTCTAATACTTTGAAAAAATATCATATTTTGTTAGATTCATATCTATCACATTTTCTTATGGAAGTATTATAAATATTTGATTTACAAATAACAATTCGATTCTTATAATGCATAGAAATAAGGAGTGAGATTATGGAATTTAAAAAAGGAATCAAAGATAGTATTCCGGTAGGAATGGGATACTTTGCGGTTTCCTTCTCATTAGGAATCATCGCAAAAAATGTAGGCTTATCACCAATACAAGGTTTTTTGACTAGCCTATTCATAATTGCATCGGCAGGAGAATATGCTGTCTTTTTAATGATTAGTACACATGGTACTTTCATTCAGATGGTTATCATGACTTTAGTCAGTAATGCTCGCTATTTCTTAATGAGCTTTGCGCTCAGTCAATAAATCGAAGAAAAAACGAATCTGCTTCATAGGATGTGTATTGGTTTTGATTTAACAGATGAATTATTTGGCTTGGCAATCAATCACGAAGGGAAAGTGAATCATAAATATATATGGTACATATTTGGTGGCACTTCCATGTTGGGCACTAGGAACTGCATCGGGAATAGTTGCTGGTAATAGTCTTCCTACAAAAATTGTAGCGAGTTTAAGCGTTGCGTTATATGGTATTTTTTTGGCTATTAGTATTCCTCAGGCAAAAAAGATCGTGTGATTGGACTACTCATTATTATAAGTTTCTTATTGAGTTACATTTGTAAGGATGTGACAATCTCAGGTGGAACAAGAACCACTTTATTAATAATCATAATTTCAATGGCAGCGGCCATTATAAAACCTAGAAAGAAGGAAGAAAATGTCTAATCTAATGATGTATGTAGCTACAATGACGGTTGTCACATATTTGATTCGTGTCTTGCCGTTAACACTTTTTAATAAACCCATTACCAATATATATGTTCAGTCATTTCTATATTATATTCCTTATGTGACTTTGGCTGTGATGACCTTTCCTACTATATTATATGAAACTAATTCTCAGTTAGCAGGACTTGCAGCGCTAATAGTTGGAATTATGTTGGCTTGGAAAGATAAAGGCTTATTTCAAGTATCCATTGCATGCTGTTTAGTCGTTTTAACAATGGAATATATAATATGAAAATAATGTCACAAAAGTGACATTATTTTTTTAGTATATCTATTGTATGTGAACTTGCACCAATTAGCTCTTGTCTTTCACATGTGGCAAGATGATATTTGATGAACAATTCAAATGTTTCATCATCCATCTTGTTTAAGATAGGACGCATATAATCGCTTGGACCATCAGCGGCAATAATTTGGATTCGTTCTAAACCTATCTCTTTATTTAATTGATTGATTGTATCTAGACGAATGTAACTATATAAATCATCTATATTTGTCTGCGTTTGAAATGTTTCATCGAGTTTTTTTGCTGCTAATGATTCCTTAATGTGTCCATCTCGAAAGCCGTGGACTAAGACGCTATATTCATTCATAACGTAAGCTACAAAAATAATTCCATCTTTTTTTGTAACGCGTTTAGCTTCGGATAATGCTTTTAATTTATCTTCATAACTAAATAAGTGGTACATAGGTCCAAATAATAGGGTGATGTCAAAAGTGTTATCTTGATATCTTGATAAATCTAAAGCGGTTCCTTGATAGGCTTTCACATTGCTTTTTTTAGCTTTTAAAACACCAAGATTATATTTAACAAGTTCAATCGCATCGACTTGATATCCTTCATTACTTAAGGCAACGCTATACCTGCCGGTTCCGGCTCCAATATCCAATATGCGATCTTCAGACTTTAAATATTTATGGATGTATTTCATGCTTGTTGTATATTCTACTTGACCGTGTCTTGATAGTAATCTTTTGTCTTCACAAAATTTACCGTAATAATTTTCTAATTTACTCATGCATTATTTCCTCAACTTCTTTTATATAATAAGGTATATGTTTGGATTTTTGCAACGTTTCATGTATGATTATTTGTGGATAAAAACATGTGTTTTATGAATGTAGAAATAGATAATAAATAATTTGGAGGTCAACTATGGAAAAAGAATTTAAGGCGATATATGGACAGGCAATGTCGATTGTGACACATAAGCCTAGTCAATACGCAAAGAATATCACATTGCGTTATCCTATGAAATCGACATTCAAAGGGGATAAGATACGTATTTGTTTAGATAACTTTACAGGAAAAGAAGGCGTGGTCTTTGATTCAATCACAATTGGACGAGTTATTAGTGGACGTGATTTAGATTCAACATCCATTGTGGATATTACTTTTAATGGTTCAAAAGGACTTCATCTTGATGTGGGAGAACAATGTTACAGCGATCCATTGGATTTTAAAGTGCATGAACAAGAAACAATCGCAATTAGTTTCTATTTAAAAGAATTCACCCACTTACGTTGTGGCGTATATACACAAGGACCATTAAGTTCGGGTTATTTTGGAGAAGGTGATTTCTCTCATGCAGGTATTATGGATCATGCTTCAAGCATGAAGACCCCATGGGTGTTTTTCTTAAGCGAAGTGGCTGTTTTGACAGAACCGGAATATAAAGTTATTACTTGTTATGGTGATTCTATTACTTCGCAGGATTGGCCTGATTATTTACAGAAGTTAATGTGGGAAAATAATAAAAAAGTGTCTGTAGTTCGAAAAGCCGTTAGTGGTACACGTATTTTAAGACAATATTCTTGTGTACAGTATGAAGCATATGGATTAAAAGGAGATTATCGATTTGGTCACGAGATGCATGTGGCTGGAAGTGATACTTTAATTATTCTGCAAGGAATAAATGATATTATTCATCCAGTCGGTGTTGAAAAGAATGAATTTAGACCATGGCAAGATCTTCCGTCAAGTCAGGAATTGATTGAGGGTTTAAGAAAATATGTAAAGCACGCGAAATCATTAGGAATGAAAGTCTATATTGGGACGTTGATTCCGATTGAAGGTTGGTGTACTTATGCATATTTTAGAGAGAACTTGCGTAATGAAGTCAATGAATGGATTCGTACAACGGATGAAATTGATGGCGTGATTGATTTTGATAAAGATATTTGCGATGGACATAAAATGCAAGATGCATTTGATAGTGGAGATCACTTACATCCAAGTGATGAGGGATATGCGCAAATGGCAAAAACTGCATACAATAAGATGTCCATGGAGTAATTCCATGGACGTTTGTCATATATGAAAGAAATAGGCAGAAAGAGATAAGTATAGTGAGTAAATGAGGTAACTGCTTATTTCTATATATAGAATAAGGAGAAGAGCTTAAAGTAATCTTAAAAAGAAGGTGAATAGAATGGTACAAATTGGAGTTTATGGCTTAGGTGGTATTAGCCGTCGCGTAATACAAGGTGTTTTGTTTTCACGTAATGCGAATCTATATGCAGTATGTTCTTCTAGTATAGAAAAAGCGGATGCTTATAAAGAGGAGTATGGGGCAAAAAAAGCTTACGATAACTATGAGAAGATGTTGCAGGATACAAATATAGATATGATATATATTTGTACGCCAAATTATTTGCATGCCAAACATATTCAGCTGGCATTGGCAAATCATAAACATGTAGTTTGCGAAAAACCAATGTGTGTATCTAGTGAAGAATTACATGCATGCTTTGATTATGCACACCAACAAAACTGCTTTTTAATGGAAGCCCATAAAACGGTTTTCACACCATTAAATCAAAAATTATTTGAAATGATTTCAAATGAAGAAATTGGTGAAATAAAATCAATGGATGCTCAATATGCAACAAAACTGACAGAAACAATTTCAGACTGGCATTTTAACCAGCCAGGATCTGGATGTATGTTTGATATTGGGGTTTACCCTATTTGTTATGCAAATAGAATGGCGAATAGCTCAATATTGAAAGTATCTCGATTTCAGGATGAAGCTTTGATTGAATATGAAAATGGGTGCGTGGCACATATCGCAACAAGTTGGGATGTGGATATGGAAAATACAGCTCATATATATGGTGCAAAGGGTAGCGTTACTTGTAAGAATTTTTGGAAGAATACAGAACTTGTAATGAATGATAAAAAGATTGTGGTAGAACAGAAATCGGATTTTACTGGTGAAATCGAACATGCATGTACTTGTATAGAGAGTGGTTTGATTGAAAGTCCTATTATGTCAAGAAATGCAAGCTTAGAAATTCTTAAGGTCATTGGGGTATGAGAAGAAAAGTTAAATTAAGTAGAATTTTAATTCTTATATTGATTCCTATTTTAATTGTGAGTGGTAGTGTTTATGTGATTTACATGTTGTTTACACAAGAAGAATCGGTAATAGAAGAAAAGAGCTATTATGATTTAAATTTATTTTCTTTGGAAAATGGATTAATGACATATAAAGATTCTTTGTGTAAGGTATCCACTGGAATTGATGTATCAAGCCATAATGGAGCTGTTGACTGGGCAGCAGTAAAGACGGATGGAATTGAGTTTGCGATGTTAAGGATAGGTTATCGTGGTGCCCAAGAGGGAATCTTACATGAAGATGAATATTTTAATACAAATATTCAACAAGCTATTCAGAATCATCTTAAGGTAGGTGCTTATTTTTTCTCGAGTGCAATTTCGGCTGAAGAGATTGATGAAGAAGTAGATTTAGTGTTGAATAAAATTAAGGGATATAAGATTCAAATGCCGGTTGTTTATGATATGGAAGAATTTGATCAGGGTGGAAGAATTGATGATTTGTCTCTAGAACAAAGAACGAAGCTGGCCCTACGGTTTTGTAAAAAGATCAAAGAAGCTGGATATCAACCAATGATATACGGAAATATGACTTGGTTATATCAAAATTATGATTTTGAAAGAATATCAAAATATCCGATTTGGCTAGCGAGTTATACAATAAGTTGTCCGATGGAGGATAAATTTGATATATGGCAATATTCAAATAAAGGTCAAGTGAATGGAATAGAAGGAGATGTAGATATGAATATATATCTACAAAAGAAATGATATGATAGATTTTGAGAAATTCGAAAAGTAATGCGATGAAATTTGCAAAATTAACACAAAGTATATTGAAGGATTTGTAGATATACTTTCAAAAAAGGGATTTGTTGATAAAACAATAAAGCGTCATTATAGAAATGTAGATTTTTATTTAAACGATTTTTTGTTGAGAGAAGATGCTCTAACTATGGAAAATGGTTGTAAGGATGAATACTTACGTGATTTCTTTGGATACTTTTTCATACGTAAGTGTATGTGGATCACACAGGATACAGTTAAGTCAATAATCGCAAGTCTTAAAAAGTTTTATCGATTATCAAAAGAAGATTATGAAGAATTCACGGATACAATTCGTGTTAATAAGGAATATTGGATAGATTGTTGCAGTGAATATAATGATGGAATAAGTGAATGGTGATTAAAATGGAAATAAATGATGGATATATGCCGTTTAAGGGCTTTAAAACATACTATCGTATTGTGGATGGAGGAGATAAGACTCCATTGATTTGTTTACATGGAGGACCAGGGTCAACTCATAATTATTTTGAAGTGTTGGATTGTATTGCCAAGACGGGAAGAAAAGTGATTATGTACGATCAACTTGGCTGTGGTAAATCATTTGTAGAAGGTCATGATGAATTGTGGAATCAAGATACGTGGATGGAAGAACTTGAAGCGTTGATGGAGTATTTAAATATTGAATCTTGTCATTTGTTGGGACAATCCTGGGGTGGTATGTTAGCAATTGCCTATGCGATTGAAAAGAAAAGCGCGAGATTGAAGTCTTTGATTCTTTCGAGTACATTATCTTCAGCGTCACTATGGGCTAAAGAGCAACATCGTATGATTTCATTTATGTCGGATGATGAGCAACGAGCAATTTTAAGTGAAGACTATGAATCTGATCAATATCAATTGGCTAATGAGCATTATATGCAGCTTCATTGTGCAGGGCCATTTGATGAAGATACGCCAGAATGTGTTAAAAGAGAAAAGAAAACTGGGACTCGTGCCTATTTAATTGGCTGGGGACCTAATGAATATACGCCGCTTGGAACTTTGAAGGATTTTGAGTATACAAATCGATTGAACGAAATTCAAGTTCCGGCACTAATAATAAGTGGAACGAATGATTTGTGTACGCCATTAGTTGCCAAAACTATGTATGATGGAATTAAAAATGCAAAATGGCATTTAATGCCAGAATGTCGTCATATGTGTTTTGTGGATGATCATGATACATATTGTCACAATTTAGAGGATTGGTTAGCGTCTGTTGATTAAAAACAGATGCTTTTTTACATGTTTTGAAAAAATAGGTATATTTTTATTAATTAAAACAATATTTGCGACCCACTGATATCAGTTGTCACAGTTATTTTTTGGAAACAGTTAAAAAAATAAAAAATAAAACGTTTTAAAACACGATAAATAAGGGATTTAAAAGAATTATTAATTTTTTTAATTTAGGGGTTGAATGCATGAAATATATGTGTTAGAATACAGGAGCTTGCGATGAAGTGCGAGGTTGCTGACCCACTGAGAACCGTTGTCATGGGTGTGGCCAGGTAATTCGCATGGAGCATGTTTATCTAGAATAAACGAAAGGAGTTAAACATGGCAAAAAATACTATGAGAATTCGCTTAAAGGCGTATGAGCACAGAATCTTAGATGATAGTGCAAAGAAAATTGTCGAAGCTGCGACAAAACACGGAGCTAAAAAGGTTGTAGGACCAGTTCCGTTACCTACAGAAAAACAGGTAGTAACAATTCTTCGTGCGGTTCACAAATACAAAGATTCACGTGAACAATTTGAAATTCGTACGCACAAGCGTTTGATTGAGATTGTTGCACCAAACAAGGAAACGATTGATTCTTTACAAAGACTTGAACTTCCTAGCGGTGTCGACATCGAAATTAAACTTTAATGGAGGTGTCAATGATGAAAGGACTATTAGGAAGAAAATTAGGAATGACACAAGTCTTCACTGAAGATGGTGTATTGATTCCGGTAACTGTAGTTGAAGTAACACCAAACGTTGTTTTACAAAAGAAAACAGTTGAAACAGATGGTTACAACGCAGTTCAATTAGGATTTGAAGAAATCAAAGAAAAACGCACAACTAAAGCAAACATCGGACACTGTAAAAAAGCAAATACAAGTCCAAAGCGTTTCATTAAGGAAGTGCGCGACTGTGACATGGACGTAAACGTTGGAGATTTAGTTAACGTTGATATCTTTGCCGCAGGAGAAACAGTAGATGTAATCGGTACAAGTAAAGGTAAAGGTTACAACGGTACAATCGTTCGTAACAATGCTCACCAAGGTCCAAAGACTCACGGTGGATCTAAGAACATTCGTCACATCGGTTCATTAGCTACAAACGGTATTACTTCACGTCAAGGACGTATTATGAAGGGTACTATCATGGCTGGTCAAGAAGGTGGATATACTACTACAAATCAAAACTTGACAGTTATTAAAGTTGATACAGAAAACAACTATATGTTAATTAAAGGTAACGTTCCTGGACCTAGAAAAGGTTGCGTAATGGTACGTACTGCTAAAACTAGCAAGGGAGATAAAGAACCTGTTACTTTAGTTGACTATACTGTAAATAAGGAGGTTCAATAATGGCTACTATCGACGTAATTAACCAAGCTGGTGCAGTTGTTGGTTCAATCGAATTGAACGATGCTGTTTTCGGAATTGAACCACACCAACAGGCTATGTATGATGCATTAGTAATGCAAATGGCAAGCCGTCGTCAAGGAACTGCTGACACTAAGGGTCGTAGCGAAGTTTCTGGTGGTGGACGCAAGCCTTACCGTCAAAAAGGTACGGGACGTGCTCGTCAAGGTTCTATCCGTGCTACTCAATTTAGAGGTGGTGGAACTGTATTCGGAGCTACTCCACGTAACTATGCATACCGCATTAACAAAAAAGTTCGCCGTTTAGCAGTTAAATCTGCATTGAGCGAAAAAGTTCAAGAAACAGCATTCAGCGTTTTGGATAAATTTGAAATTGCTGAACCAAAAACAAAAACATTTGTTTCAATTATTGAAGCTATCCAAGCGCCTAAGAAAACATTGTTTGTTGTTGCAGATAGCGAAGATGCAACAAACGTTTACTTATCAGCACGTAATATTGCTGGAGCTACAGTAATGTCTGCTTCTGCAATCAACACTTACGATTTAGTAAATGCAAACAAAGTTGTTATGACAAGCGCTGCCGTAAAACAAGTTGAGGAGGCATTGGCATAATGAAAGATTACAGAGACGTAATTATCCGCCCAATCATCACTGAAGCAACTATGAAGATGATGGCTGAAGATAACAAAGTAACTTTTGAAGTAGTTAAGGGTGTTAGCAAAATTGAAATTGCTAAAGCTGTTGAAGCTGCATTCAATGTAGAAGTTGTAAAAGTAAATACAATGAACTGCAAACCAAAAACAAAACGTGTAGGTCGTTATGTTGGAAAAACAAGCGCTGTACACAAAGCTATTGTAAAAATTAAAGAAGGACAAACAATCGAATTGTTCGGTTCTGAAGAATAATCAGGGAGAAGACGCTATTTCCTGAATAAATATTGCGATAAGGAGGAAAATTAAGTTTATGCCAATTAAGAAGTATAAACCAATGACACCTGGACGTCGTGGAATGACAACTTTGGCTAAAGATGAAATCACAGCATCTAAACCAGAAAAAAGTTTGTTAGCTCCATTGAAATCTAAAGGTGGAAGAAACAACACAGGACGTATTACTACACGTCACCAAGGTTCTGGTCACAAAAGAACTTACCGTATCATCGATTTCAAACGTAACAAAGACAACGTGCCTGCACGTGTTGCTACAATCGAGTACGATCCAAACCGTTCAGCAAACATTGCATTGTTAAACTATGCTGATGGTGAAAAACGTTATATCATCGCTCCAAAAGATTTGAAGGTTGGTATGACAGTTGTATCAGGAGCAGAAACAGATATCAAAATTGGTAACTGCTGCGAAATGAAAAACATGCCTGAAGGTACATTCATTCACAACGTTGAATTGAAACCTGGTAAAGGTGGACAGATGGCTCGTAGTGCTGGATGTTCAGCTCAGATCTTAGGTATTGAAGAAAAATATGTAACTTTACGTTTAGCTTCTGGTGAAGTTCGTAAAGTATTGGCTAATTGCCGTGCTACTGTAGGTACAGTTGGTAATGAAGATTACAGCTTAGTTAACTATGGTAAAGCAGGACGTAACCGTTGGAGAGGTATTCGCCCAACTGTTCGTGGTTCTGTAATGAACCCTAATGATCACCCTCATGGTGGTGGTGAAGGACGTACTCCTATCGGACGTAAATCACCAATGACTCCTTGGGGTAAAAAAGCATTGGGTGTTAAAACTCGTCGTAACAAGAAGGCTAGTACAAAATTAATTGTACGTCGTCGTAATGGTAAGTAGGCAAGGAGGTAAGATACAATGAGTCGTAGTTTGAAAAAAGGACCTTTCTGTGATGACCATTTGATGAAAAAGGTTGTTGCATTAAACGAAGCTGAAAAAAAAGAAGTTATTAAAACTTGGAGCCGTCGTTCTACAATCTTCCCTCAATTTGTTGAACACACATTTGCCGTTTATAACGGTAAGGAACATGTTCCTGTTTATGTAACAGAAGACATGGTTGGACACAAATTAGGTGAATTCGTTCCAACACGTAAATACACTGGTCATGGATCAGATGATAAGAAATCTAGATAGTAGGAGGAGAAGAAATGGAAGTAAAAGCTACCGCAAAAACTCTACGTATTCAACCTCGTAAAGCAAGACTAGTCTTAGACTTGATCCGTGGAAAAGACGTAGAAGAAGCAGCTGCTATTTTGAAATTCTTACCTAACAAAGGTGGATACCTTGTTGGTAAAGTATTGCACTCAGCTGTTGCTAACGCAGTTAACAATAACGATTTGGATGAAAGCAAGTTATATGTGAAGGCTTGCTGGGCTGACGAAGGAATTACTTTGAAACGCTTCATGCCTCGTGCGAAAGGTAGTGCGAGTGCTATTCACAAACGTACAAGCCACATTACAGTTGTAGTGGCTGAAAAAGAGTAGGAGGTAAGCTATGGGACAGAAAGTAAGTCCAATTGGAATGCGTGTCGGAGTCATTCGTGACTGGCAATCAAGATGGTACGCTGACGATAAAGAATTCGGAACATTATTATTGGAAGATGTTAAGATTCGTGAATTGGTTGAAGCATACTACGTTAAATTATCAAACGAAGCTGTCGACAAACGTAAGGCAGACCCTCAAATCTCTCGTATCGAAATCGAACGTACTAAGGGTCGTATGACAGTTATCATCCGTACTGCACACCCTGGTGTAGTAATCGGTCAAGATGGAAAATCAATCGAAGGATTAAAAAAACAAGTTTCAAAAATCGCTTCTGCAAAGAACGTACAAATTAACGTTGTAGAAGTTGCTAATCCTAATTTAGATGCTCGTTTAGTAGCTCGTTGGATTGCTAACGAATTGGAAGGACGTAAATCTTTCCGTGCAACTCAGAAAAAAGCTATTCAAAACACTATGCGTGCTGGTGCAAAAGGTATCAAAACTGCTGTATCTGGACGTCTTGGTGGAGCTGATATGGCACGTACTGAAGGATATTCAGAAGGAGTTGTTCCTTTACATACACTTCGTAGTGATATTGACTATGCTTGGGAAGAAGCGGCGACTCAATATGGTCGTTTAGGTGTAAAAGTTTGGATCTGCCGTGGTGAAGTATTACCTGGTGAAATGGTTAAAGAACCAGAAGCTCCAAAACAACGCCCAATGCGTAAAGGAAAAGGACGTCGTCGTCCAGATGCTCGTTCAAACCGTGCCCCTAAAGATGCTGCTAAAGCTGCAGCACCTGCAGAAAAAGGAGGTAACGAATAATGTTAATGCCTAAACGTACAAAGTATCGTCGTCCTCACCGTTTGAGCTACGAAGGTCGTTCAAAGGCAGGTCGTACTATTGACTTTGGTGAATATGGATTGGTTGCTGAATCAGGAAACTATGTAAGTAACCGTCAAATTGAAGCAGCTCGTATTGCTATGACACGTTATATGAAACGTGGAGGAAATGTTTGGATTCGTATTTTCCCTCACATGGCGCGTACTAAAAAGCCTCTAGAGGTTCGTATGGGTTCTGGTAAAGGTGCTCCTGAAGGATGGGTAGCAGTAGTTCAACCGGGACGTGTAATGTTCGAAGTTGGTGGAGTAAGTGAAGAAGTAGCTCGTGAAGCTTTACGTCTTGCTGCTCACAAATTACCAGTTAAGACTCGTTTTGCTAGAAAAGGAGAAGTGAAGTAATGTTAGCTAAAGAAATCCGCGAAAAAACAAATGAAGAGCTTCTTCAGGAAATCGATACGCTTAAAGATGAACTTTTTAACCTTCGTTTCCAGCAAGCCACAGGACAGTTAGAAAATACAGCTCGTTTAAAAACTGTAAAGAAAACAATTGCTCGTATTAAAACTGTATTGACAGAGCGTGAAAACGCTGGCCAAGAGTAGGGAGGACGTATCTATGGAAAGAAACGCTCGTAAAGTATACCGTGGTACAGTTGTGTCTGATAAAATGGACAAAACTATCACAGTTATGGTAGAAACTAAAAAAACACACCCATTATATGGAAAACGTGTTAAATATTCTAAGAAATTTAAAGCTCACGATGAAAACAACGAAGCACGTATCGGAGATAAAGTAGTAATTATGGAAACTCGTCCATTATCTGCTACAAAACGTTTCCGTTTAGTTGAAATCGTTGAAAAGGCTCGTGGTTAATACTAGGAGGAGAAAGCAATGATTCAAAACGAAAGTCGTATGCGCGTTGCTGACAACACTGGAGCTAAAGAAGTTTTAGTTATCCGTTGTTTAGGCGGTAGCGTAAGAAAATTTGCAAACATCGGTGATGTCGTTGTATGTGCTGTTAAACAGGCTACTCCTGGTGGATCCGTAAAAAAAGGTGATGTAGTTAAAGCCGTAATCGTACGTACACGTCGTGGTGTTCGTCGTGAAAACGGAACTTACATCAAATTTGATGATAACGCATGTGTAATCATTAAAGATGACAAGACGCCAAAGGGAACTCGTATCTTCGGTCCAGTTGCTCGTGAATTACGTGATAAAGACTTCATGAAGATCGTATCTCTTGCGCCAGAAGTATTATAGGAGGTGTGTCTAAGTGAGAATTAAAAAAGGTGATAAAGTAAAAGTTATTACAGGTGCTTACAAAGGCACAATCGGTGAAGTAAAAGCTGTATTCCCTAAGGAAGACAGAGTTGTCGTTGAAGGTGTTAACATGGTAAAAAAACACTTGAAACCAACTCAAGCAAATCCAGAAGGTGGAATTGTTGAAAAAGAAGCTAAAATCCACGTTTCAAATGTAATGCTTTATGATGAAAAAGCAAAAGTTGCTAGCCGTATTACAACAAAAGTTGAAGTTGTAGATGGTAAAAATGTAAAAACACGCGTCTTCAAAAAGAGCGGTAACGAAGTGAAGTAGGAGGGTAGAAGATGAATCGTTTACAAGAAAAATATAAAAACGTAGTTGTCCCTCAAATGATGAAAGATTTCGAATACAAATCTGTCATGGAAGTACCTCACGTTGAAAAAGTAGTTATTAATATTGGTGTAGGTGATGCTATCACTAACGCTAAATTATTAGACGAAGCTGTTGAAGAATTAACAGCTATTACTGGTCAAGCTCCAGTTGTAACAAAGGCTAAAAAATCAATTGCGAACTTCAAATTACGTGAAGGTATGCCAATTGGATGTAAAGTTACTTTACGTAAAGAAAAAATGTATGAATTCTTAGATAAGCTATTCAACATTTCATTACCTCGTGTACGTGACTTCCGTGGAGTTAGCGATACTAGCTTCGATGGTCGTGGAAACTATACATTAGGTATTAAAGAACAAATCATTTTCCCTGAAATTGATTTCGATAAAGTAGACCGTACTCGTGGTATGGACATCGTAATCGTTACATCAGCGAAAACAAACGAAGAAGCAAAGGCATTATTAACTCAAATGGGTATGCCTTTCAAAAAGTAGGAGGAGCTTTTAAATGGCAAAGAAATCAATGATTAACAAACAACAGCGTCCTCAAAAATTTAAAGTTCGTGAGTACACTCGTTGTGAACGTTGTGGTCGTCCACACTCTGTATTAAGAAAGTACAAATTATGTCGTATTTGCTTCCGTGAATTGGCTTACAAAGGTCAAATTCCTGGAGTTAAAAAGGCTAGTTGGTAAGGAGGTATATTGCATATGATTATGACTGATCCTATTGCGGATATGCTGACTAGAATCCGCAATGCTTTGCAACAAAAGCATGCCTCTGTCAGTATGCCAGCGAGCAATGAAAAGAAAGCAATTGCTCAAATTTTGAAAAACGAAGGTTTCATCGTAGACTTCAACGTTGAAGGCGATGTTAAGAAAACTTTGAATATCGAATTGAAATACGGACCTAACAATGAAAAAGTTATCAGCGGTTTACGTCGTATTTCTAAACCTGGTCTTCGTGTTTATGCTAAGGTTGAAAACTTACCTAGCGTATTAAACGGATTAGGTATCGCAATCATTTCTACAAGCAATGGAATGATGACTGACAAAGAAGCAAGAAAGAACCACTTAGGTGGAGAAGTTATTGCTTACGTTTGGTAATAAATATATAGGAGGATAAAACGTAATGTCACGTATCGGGAATAAACTGATTACCGTTCCTGCAGGAGTTACTATTGAAGTAGCTGCTGGGAATGAGGTGACTGTTAAAGGACCTAAGGGTTCTTTAACACGTACATTCTCTTCTTTGATGGAAATCCACGTAGAAGATAATGTTGTCACTGTAAAACGTCCAAATGACGAAAAACACACAAAACAATTACACGGAACAACTCGTGCTTTGTTATACAACATGGTAGTTGGTGTATCTGAAGGATTCACTAAAGACTTAGAATTAGTTGGTATCGGATTCCGTACAGCAATGAAAGGAAACGTATTAACTTTAAACGTTGGATATTCTCACCAAGTTGAGATGCCAGTTAAAGAAGGCTTAGAAGTAACTTGTCCAACTGCTACAACTATCAAAGTTGCAGGTATCGATAAACAAGAAGTTGGTGAATTTGCAGCAAATATTCGTGCTGTTCGTAGACCAGAACCTTACAAAGGAAAAGGTATTCGCTATGTTGGTGAAATCATCCGTCGTAAGGAAGGTAAAACAGCAGGTAAGAAATAGTAGTGGGAAAGGAGATCAAAAATGTTTACTAAAGTATCACGTAATGAAACTCGTGTACGTCGTCACAAACGTGTACGTACAAAAATTAGCGGAACTCCAGAATGCCCACGTTTATGCGTATTCAGAAGTAACGCACATATCCATGTTCAAATCATTGATGATGTTAACCAAAACACATTGGTCAGTGCTTCAAGTGTTGACATGAAATTAGAAAATGGTGGAAACGTGGAAGCAGCTCGTTTGGTAGGAACTGAAATTGCTAAGCGCGCACTAGAAAAGAATATTAAAGAGGTTGTATTTGACCGTGGTGGATATGTTTACGCTGGTCGTGTACAAGCTTTAGCAGAAGCAGCTCGTGAAGCTGGCTTGGAATTTTAGGAGGTCGCACAATGGCAATGGATAGAAAACCAAAAAGAGACCAAAAAGAATTTGAAGAACAAGTAATCTCAATCAACCGTGTAACTAAGGTAGTTAAAGGTGGACGTCGTTTCCGTTTTGCTGCGTTAGTTGTAGTTGGAGATCGTAAAGGCCGTGTAGGTATTGGTACAGGAAAAGCTAACGAAGTTCCTGATGCAATCAAAAAAGCCGTTGAAGATGCTAAGAAAAACATCTTCACAGTACCAGTAATCGGTACAACAATCCCTCACGAAATCACTGGTAGATATGGTGCAGGATCTGTATACATGCGTCCAGCTATCGAAGGTACTGGTGTTATCGCTGGTGGTGCAACTCGTGCAATCCTTGAACTTGCAGGTATCTCTGATATCTTAACTAAATGTTTAGGATCACGTACAAAAATCAACGTTGTTCGTGCAACAGTTGATGCATTACAGAACTTAAGAACTGTAGAAAGCGTTGCTGCGCTTCGTGGTAAGAAGCCAGAAGAAATTCGCGGGTAATAGGAGGTAAATCAGATGAAATTACATACAATGAATTTAGCCGAAACTCGCACAGAACGTAACCGTGTTGGTCGTGGACCTGGAAGCGGGAACGGGAAAACTAGCGGTCGTGGACAAAAAGGTCAAAAATCAAGATCAGGTGGAGGAGTTCGCTTAGGTTTTGAAGGTGGTCAAACACCATTAGCAAGACGTTTACCAAAACGTGGATTCACTAACTTCAACCGTAAAGAATATGCTATCGTTAACGTTGAAACATTAAATCGTTTCGAAGATGGAGCAACTGTTAATGCAGCAGCTTTAATTGAAGCTGGTATTATTAATAAAGAACTTTCTGGACTTAAAGTTTTAGGTAACGGTGAGTTAACTAAAAAATTAACTGTTGAAGCAGTTAAGTTCTCTAAGTCAGCTAAAGAAGCAATTGAAAAAGCAGGCGGAAAAGTAGAGGTTCTATAATATGGCAGGCAAGATAAAGGCAATGTGGACGAATAAGGATATCCGCAATAGGATTCTATTCACCCTATTTGCCTTTCTTGTCTATCGTTTGGGATCAGCCATTACTGTACCTGATGTAAATACAACAGATTTAGTAAATGGTCTTGGGGAAAACTCATTGTTCGCAATGTTAAATCTATTAGGAGGTGGAGGACTTGAACAGTTCTCTGTCTTCGCTTTAGGAGTTACTCCCTATATCACAGCTTCTATCATTATTCAGTTATTAAGTATGGACGTTATTCCTCACTTAACAGAGTTGAGTAAAGCAGGGGCTAATGGTCGTAAAACATTAGACAAGTACACAAGATATCTTGCGGTCGTGTTTGCCTTTGTGCAATCATTCTCATTAGTATATGGTTTTTCAAAAGCATATACAGGTTTGATTGTCGGCGGTGTTACAATCAGTAAGATTTTATATATTGCAACAATATTTGCAGCAGGAAGCATGTTTTTAGTGTGGATTGGAGACCAAATTTCCATGAAAGGTATTGGAAATGGTATTTCCATGGTAATTATGGCTGGTATTGTTGGGCGTATGCCGCAACAATTCTCTAGTGCATGGTCAAGCTTAATTTCAGGTGAGTCTGCGCCTTCCTATGGAGCTTGGTTATTTGCTGCGTATATATTAATATACTTATTAATTATTATCTTTGTTACGTTGATTAATACAGCGGAAAGAAGAATTCCAATTCAATATACATCAAGTTCAATTTCATTGAGTAAACCAAGTGAAGCAAACTACTTGCCATTGAAAGTCAATTCAGCAAGTGTTATTCCGGTCATCTTTGCTAGTTCATTGATGATGGCACCAATTCAAATTGCATCATTCTTTCCATCAAATGATTTCATTAAAGAAATGCAAAAATGGTTAGGATTGCAAACATGGTATTCACTTGTAATTTATGTATTATTGATTTTATTCTTTACATTCTTCTATACGAAGATGCAAATTAATCCAGAAAAAGTTGCTGAAAACTTGGGTAAATCCGGATCATATATTCCTAGTGTTCGACCAGGTTCGGAAACAAAAGACTATATTAACCGTGTTTTATCAAGAATTACAGTATTAGGATCTGTTGCTTTAGCATTTATTGCTGTTATGCCACATGTCATGCCATTAATTTGGCCTGATCTTCCAAGCTCAATGGCTTTGGGTGGAACAGGAATGATTATCGTTGTTGGTGTTGCTATTGAAACAGTACGTCAAGTACAAGGATTGATTACTCAAAAATCTTACAAGAAATATTACGAAGACTAAGATCTTCAGGAGAATAGATATGAATATATTTATTATGGGAGCTCCTGGTTCTGGTAAGGGAACATTCTCTACTAAGATAAAAGAAGAATTCAATTTGAATCATATTTCTACAGGAGATATTTTCCGTGCAAATATTGCAGGTGGAACTGAATTGGGTCTACAAGCAAAAGCATATTCTGAAAAAGGTTTATTAGTACCTGATGAAATTACAAACAAAATGGTTAAGGATTACTTAAACACTTTGGAAGATAAAAAGAACGGATATTTATTAGATGGATATCCAAGAACTTTGGCTCAGGCAAAAGCTTTTGAAGAAATGACTAATGGAACAGATTTAGCAGTTGAAAAAATTGTTTATATGGATGTTCCATTTGACGAATTAACTCGTCGTATTACAGGTCGTCGTACTTGTAAAAATTGTGGAGAAATCTACAACATCTATTCAAAACCAACAAAACTTGATGGTGTATGTGATGTTTGCGGTGGTGAATTAACACAACGTAAAGATGACAACGAAGAAAGCTTAAAGGTTCGTTTAGATGAATATGCAAAGAATACTGAACCAGTAATCGCATATTATGAAGAAAAAAATATGGTTTCAAAAATTGATGCGTCAAAATCTATGGAAGAAATTTGGCCAGAATTAAAAGAAGCCTTGAAAAACAAGTAAGTTGCGCTTATAATATATAAGCGCAACTTTGCTTGCGATTTATACATTCACGTTTCTGTTAAAATCCGCATGTACACATACGCATTTTAGCAGGGCCATTAAAATACGTGAATCATTACGTAGGAGGAAGAAAGATGAAAGTAAGACCATCTGTTAAACCAATCTGCGACAAGTGTCGAGTAATTCGACGCAAAGGACGTGTGATGGTAATTTGTGAAAACCCAAAACACAAACAGAGACAAGGAAACTAAAGTAGGAGGAAACTAAATGGCTCGTATAGCAGGAGTAGATATTCCAAACGATAAACGAGTTGTCATTTCATTGACATACATCTATGGTATTGGATTGACAACATCAAAGAAAGTATTGGAAGAAGCAGGCATCAGTGAAGATGTTCGAGTAAAAGATTTAACTGAAGAACAATTAAATGCAATTCGTAAAACAATCGATGCGATCAAAGTCGAAGGAGACTTAAGAAGAGAAGTACAATTAAACATCAAGAGATTGATGGAAATTGGATGCTACAGAGGAATGCGTCACAGAAAAGGATTGCCAGTACGTGGACAAAGAACAAAGACAAACGCAAGAACACGTAAAGGAAAAGCCAAGACAGTGGCTAACAAGAAGAAGTAGTAGGGAAGGAGAGTAAAGAATGGCAAAAGTACAAAAGACACGTAAAAGACGTGTTAAAAAGAATATTGCGCGAGGATGTGCACACATTCACTCGACTTTCAATAATACAATCGTAACAATCACAGACGAAAGTGGAAATGCAGTAGCATGGAGCAGTGCTGGAGCATTAGGATTCAAGGGAAGTCGTAAATCAACACCATATGCAGCCCAGTTAGCAGGAGAAGCAGCTGGAAAAGCAGCAATGGATCACGGAATGAAGACAGTATCCGTAGATGTAAAAGGACCTGGACCTGGACGTGAAGCAGCTGTCAGAGCATTACAGGTAGCTGGTTTAGAAATTACAATGATCAATGATGTAACACCAATTCCACACAACGGATGTCGTCCACCAAAACGACCTCGTGGATAGTCACCATACTAAGGAGGTGTCCAAATGAGCACAAAGTATAAAATTTCGACTATCGAAGAAACAACAAAAGTAGGTAAATTCTTATTAGAACCATTAGAATATCGTTATGGTACACCATTAGGTAATGCACTTCGCCGTGTATTATTATCTTCAATTCCTGGAGGTGCGATCTTCAGTATTCGTATTGACGGCGTATACCACGAATTTACAGGTATTAAAGGGGTAAAAGAAGATGTTGCTTCAATTATTTTAAATTTGAAACAATTGATTTTAGATATTGATATTCATGACAATGAAGTTTATACACTTCGTATTGACCAGGAAGGACCAAAAACAGTCTTAGCAGGTGATATCGAATGTCCAACAGGAGTTACTGTGTTAAACAAAGATTTACCAATTTGTACTTTGTCTGAAGGAGGTTCTATGCATATGGAACTTCAGGCTCGTTTAGGCCGTGGATTCGTACGTTCTGATGTAAATAAAAGAATGTACCAAAATGAAGGACAACCTCTTGGTATTATTTATACAGATTCTCTATATTCGCCAGTTAAAAATGTTAGCTATGTAGCTACACCAATTAAAGGCGAAGATGGAAGTATGTATGATTCATTAGAGTTAGAAATTACTACAGATGAAACAATTAAACCGAGTGAAGCATTAGCTGTAGCAGGTAAAATCTTACGTGATCACTTATCAATTTTGGCATCAGTTGATGAAGCTAGTCTTGAAGTGAAAGAAAAAGAAGTTGAAGTTTCAGAAGAACCTGTAGCACATACTACTCATAAAATGATTGAAGACTTAGAACTATCAGTTCGTTCTTATAACTGTTTAAAACGTGCTGGTATTGCGACTGTTGATGAATTAACTCAAAAAACAGAAGAGGAAATGATTCACGTTCGTAATTTAGGAAAGAAATCATTACAAGAAGTTAAAGACAAAATTAAAGAATTAGGATTGTCTTTTAAGCAGAATAACGGATAGGAGGAAATACCATGTGGAATCGTAAATTGGGACGTAAAGCCGATCATCGTAAAGCATTGTTGCGTAACATGGCAACATCTTTGATTGAAAACGGACAAATCGAAACAACAGAAATGAAAGCAAAAGAATTAAGTGCTGTAATGGACTCATTAGTAACATTAGCAAAACGTGGAGATTTACATGCACGTAGACAAGCAGCAGCTTATGTTCGCAATGTAGAAGTTGATGAAGAGGGAACAACAGCTCTTCAAAAATTATTCAATGAAATTGGACCAGCATATGCAGATCGTAATGGTGGATACACTCGTGTAGTAAAAACACGTATCCGTCGTGGAGATGCAGCTCCAATGGCAATTGTACAATTCGTTAAGTAATTTAATAAATAATAAAGGCACTGAGTTAATCAGTGCCTATTTTTTTGTGATAACTTTTTGAATTTGATCTTCCTTCCAAATGACAAGATCACAATCAAATCCCTCTTTAACTTGTCCTATATGTTTAAAACCTAATACATTCGCAACATTTTTCGTAAAGAATGGCAAAGCATTTTCATACCCAAATTCATTTTTCAGATAAATGAATTCTTTTTTTAAGTTTGAAATTGGCGTAATACCAATTTCTTTAACGGATCCATCTTCATTGTATGTAGACCAAGATCCTTGTGCATCACTAGAAATGGTTACTTTCTCTGTATTTTTGATTTGTTGAATGTAACTCAAAGTTTTACCATTACCATCACATGTAATGTCAATTGTACCACCCATATCAGTAAATCTTTTTGCTTCTTCAAATAAATGAGGATTTCTTGAACAATGTGTAGGCTGGAATAATGAAATAGGAATATCGGCTTTTTCTATGGCCTTAAAGACAAGTTCTAAGGCTTGTTTTTCATCACCCATATGAATTGTTAAATTTGCTTGTTTTCCAGCTATAAGACTCGCTGTACGAATTCTAGAAGCCAAATGAATTAATTCATCTTCTGTAATATGACTCGATCTATGATCACTTAATGCAAGCTTAACCCCTAGAATACTATCAATAAACACAATATCGTCTTCCACTGAACTTGTTAGTGTATTACTAGGATAGGCATAGCTGCCCGTTAAGATATACGTATGTACACCTTTTTGTGTTAGTTCTTTAGCTTTCGCAAATAATTCTTTTGTGCTTCTTGTGTAACCATCTGTTCCCAATAATCCAATGACAGTTGTGATACCTGCATCTAATATTTCCTGTACATCTATAGGCCTAGCTCTAGAAATAAATCCGGCTTCTCCACCACCACCAGTAATATGAACATGGCGATCAATTAGACCTGGCGTTAAAATGCATCCTGTGCCATCAATTGTTTCAATTGGATAAGAAAGTTCGATATGATTATCAATTTTTTCGATTTTAGAATCTGAAATTAATACATCTTTTACTCCCAAATTTTCAGGTGCATAAATTTGAATATTTTTAATAAGTTTCATGCGTGTCACCTCAAAAAGTATTATATAATAAAACTCAGGTGATGTTATGTTAATTTCAACAGAAAGTTTAAAAAAGAATATAAATGATAAATGCATTTTAAAAGATGCGAGTTTCACAATAGAAGATACTGATAAAATTGCGTTGATTGGAGTCAATGGTACAGGTAAAAGTACTTTATTAAAGATACTTGCAGGTATTGAAAATTATGATTCAGGAATCATAATTAAAAAAAATGGAATCAAGATTCATTATTTACCTCAAAATCCAGAATTCAAAACGGATTGTGTTTGGGATGAAATTCAACTTGTGAATTCTAAAAATGAGCACCCTGTCGCAGAATTTGAATTAAAATCGATTCTAACGAAACTGGGTATTACAGATTATCAAAGCGCCATGTCAAATATGTCAGGTGGACAAAGAAAAAGAGTGGCTCTTGCCTTAGCACTATGCACAAGTTGTGATTTGTTGCTTTTGGATGAACCGACAAACCATTTGGATAATGATATGGTTGAATGGTTGGAAAATTATTTGATTCGATCAAAGAGTGCAATATTTATGGTCACACACGATCGTTATTTTTTAGATCGTGTTTGTACAAAAATGATTGAATTGGATCAAGGCGACTTATATATTCATAATGGAAATTATGAAGTGTACTTAGAAAATAAGGAAACGCGTATTGAACAAGAAAAATTAGCAGCCCATAAACACAAGAACTTATATAAAAAGGAATTAGAGTGGGTTAGAGCGGGCGTACAGGCGCGTGGTACAAAATCTAATAGTCGACTTCAAAGGTTTGAAGAATTGCGTCAGAAACGTTTTAAACAGCAAGAAGAGTCATTAAAAATAAATGCGACTATGCAACGATTGGGGAATAAAACAATTGAATGTATGAATTTAGGATTTAATTATCCAGAAAAGTCATTATTTCATGATTTTAACTATGTATTATTACGACAAGACCGAATAGGTATCATTGGAGAGAATGGATGTGGAAAATCTACTTTGTTAGATGTTATTGCAGGGGTGAAACAACCAACCTATGGAACCATTGAATATGGAACCACAGTTAAAATTGGATATTTCAGACAAACGGATCAAGGTGTCGATCTAAATATGCGTGTCATTGATTATATTGAAGAAGTTTTTAAAGTCATTGAATACGATCGTATGACACTAAGTGCTTCGCAAATGCTTGAAAGATTTTTATTTCCAAGAAATATGCACTATACCACGCTATCAAGACTATCCGGTGGAGAAAGAAGAAGACTATATCTATTAAGAGTTTTGATGCAAGAACCAAATATCCTGTTATTGGATGAGCCAACAAATGATTTGGATATTTTGACATTAGATGTATTAGAAGATTATTTAGATGATTTCCAAGGAGCCATTATTACTGTAAGCCATGACCGATATTTTTTGGATCGTGTTGTGGATAAAGTGTTTGTCCATCAAGAAGATGGTACTTTTAAACAGTACAGTGGAGGATATAGTGATTATTTAGTGAAATCAAAAGATGAGAATAAGAAGGTTGTTGTTCAAAAGCCGATTGAAAAGAAGAAAAGATCTCAATTATCTTATATGGAAAAAAAGGAATTGGAGCAACTTCCTGAGAAGATGGAAGTATTAGAAAGTGAAATCGAAGCTTTAGACTATCAGATGAATGAGTGTCAAAGTGATTTTGCAAAATTAAAAGAATTAAGCGATTTGAGAACGCAGAAAGAAGAAGAACTTGAAACTTTAACTAATCGTTGGATGGAATTAGAAGAAAAAAAGGAAGGATAAGTTTTAATTGGATATGGAGAAAAGGGAATTTTTTAAACAGCCATTACATGTATTTTTACTAGCCGTGCTATGTTGTACACTATGGGGAAGTGCAGCTCCATTCATTAAATGGGGATATAATCTATTTAATATTGAAGGTGTACCTAGTATTTTAATGTTTGCAGGCATACGTTTTACATTAGCTGGATTTTTAGTCATATTATTTGCTTCTTTCTTACAGAAAAAAGTATTAGTTGCTAAAAAAGAGAATATTCAAGGCATATGCACTCTAGCTCTTTTTCAAACGGCTGGACAGTATTTTTTCTATTATATTGGACTTTCACATACATCAGGAGTCAACGGATCCATTATTTCAGGAACCAGTGCCTTTATATCTTTGTTAGTGGCAAGTTTAATTTTTCATTATGAAAAAATTACAGCACGAAAAGCATTAGGCTGTTTTATTGGATTCTTGGGCATTTTATTTATGAATATCAGTGGAGCCAGTGTCAGTTTTTCCTTTGTGGGTGAAGGCTTTGTGTTGATGTCACAATTTTGTGGATCTATATCGGCTGCCTTTATTAAGAAGTTCACACAAAATCAAAATGCCGTCCTGTTAAGTGGATATCAGTTCTCTCTAGGAGGTATTCTCTTAGCTATAACAGGCTATTTAATGGGAGGACACATTACATTTGGATTTAATCTAGGCCTTCTTGTATTGATTCATTTAGCTCTTGTATCTGCTATCGCCTATACGATTTGGGGATTGTTATTATCTGTAAATCCTGTTAGTAAGATTGGTGTCTATATGTGCGTAACACCTATCATCGGTGTGATTTTATCAAGTGTTGTATTACATGAATCCAATCAGGCATTCCAACCATCAAGTTTAATTGCATTGTTACTGGTAAGTTTAAGTGTATTTTTAGTCAATAAAGAAACACAGACAGATTAAGTTCTGTCTTTTTCTTTGCCTAAAAAAAGATCCTAGGCTTATCTAGGATCAAATAATTCAAAGCAGCGCCCCACATCGTTAGGATAATGAGCATCACTTGCAGTAACAATTTTTACATTATTTTCTTTTAGGATATTTCTAAAATCAGCATTTAAGCCAATATCAGGATGATGATATGAATAATGAGCTTTAGTGTTGTCTTCCATTTTAATGTTGTATTCATTTGCCAGACGAGCGATATGATGGTAGGTAGGATGTAAATCGTAGCCTGGATCAATCGAATACAATTTGATCACATCTGGATGACCCACTTGATCAAAGAGATTGGATTGGATTAGTTTTTCAATAGTGTCATAGTAGGACTTATAAATATTAGAAGGATCATTTTTGTTCCAAAGTAATTCTTTAGAAAAGGCATCCATATCATATAGATAACCATTTACAGAGTGTACACTGCCAATTAGAAAGTCAAAATGGTAGTTTTTAAGAATGGAGGATAATAGACTTTCTGTTTCAGGCGTGTAACATACTTCAAGGCCAAAACGTACAGCGATGTCAAAAGTTTCTTTTTTTAATGCCTCAATTAATTTTAAATAATCATCTATGGAGTTTTTTTGTTTCTTTAAAAACCACTCTTCTTGTAATTTAGATACTTCACAAACTCTTTTATAACAGTCTTTAAATTCAAAGAATCTATGTGTGTGATCTAATATTTGAAGATGAGTAATCCCTTTTTCTTTGGCAGCATCGATAAACTTATGAACATATTCAATGCTTAAATCACCATTTTCTAAATGTGTATGTGCATCAATCATAGTACCATCCTATTTCTTATAAGTAGATACTCTAATCATACCATTGATTTTTTCAATTGGAGAAATATCAACTTCTGAATCTAAATCAATAATTGTATACGCAATATCTTTTTTAGATTTATTCATTAAGTTTTCAATATTAGCATCCTTAAAAATATCTGTGATTTGAGAAATCATTTTAGGCTTATTTTCATGAATACAAGTGATTCTAAATGGTGAATTCATATCCATCTTCGCATTTGGTAAATTGACAGAATTTGAAATATTTCCATAAGTTAAATAATTCATCAGTTCCTGAGCGGCTTTTAAAGCACAATTCTCTTCACTCTCTTCGGTTGAAGCACCTAAGTGAGGAATTGCGATGACTTTATCATTTTGAATAACTTTTAAACTTGGAAAATCAGTCACATAAGATTCAACTTTGTTGTCATCTAATGCCACCAATAGAGCATCTTCATCAACGAGGCCACCACGAGCAAAGTTTAATAATTTGACGCCATCTTTCATCTTGTCAAAACTATCTTTATTGATAAAGTTTTTAGTTCCATCATTTAAAGGCACATGAATCGTAATAAAATCACATTGACGATATAAATCATCAATATTTGTGACATGATTTACATATCGAGATAAGTTCCATGCAGCATCGACAGACATATATGGATCATATCCATAAACTTTCATACCAAAGCGTAAGGCTAGATTGGCAACCTGGATACCAATGGCACCACAACCGATGACACCTAGTGATTTACCGGTTAATTCGTGTCCAGCATATTTCTTTTTTTGTTTTTCAATATCTTTTGTGATGTTCTCATTTTCTTTTTGCGTTTGGATCCATTCAATACCATGATAAATATCACGACTTGCTAGTAACATACCCGCAAATACAAGTTCTTTTACGGCATTACTATTTGCGCCTGGAGTATTGAATACGGCAATCCCTTTTTTAGTACAAGTATCAATATCAATGTTGTTGACACCCGCACCTGCACGAGCGATAGCTTTAAGGTGGGCATTATATGTAATATCATGAAGATTGGTACTACGAACTAAAATAGCATCTTCATCTTCCATATTTTCGTTTACTTCATAATCTGGCGTAAACTGATCTAAACCAATTTGCGCAATATTATTGTAGAGCTTTATTTTAGGCATTATAATTCTCCTCTTCAAATTTCTTCATAAATGCAATTAGGGCTTCTACACCTTCAAGTGGCATGGCATTATAAATACTTGCACGCATACCACCAACCGTTCTGTGACCTTTAATATTTACAATTCCTGCTTCTTTTGCTTCTTTAACAAATTTAGTATCTAGATTCTTATCACCAGTCACAAAAGGAACATTTGTATAAGAACGATCTTCAGGTACAACAGGATTTGAATAGAGTTTAGAAGCATCAATATAGTCATATAATAATTTAGCTTTTTTACGATTGATCTTTTCCATATTTTTCAATCCACCTATTTGTGTTTCTAGCCATTCAAGTACTAAACCACAAATATAGATGGAATAAGTAGGTGGCGTATTGAACATAGAATCATTGTCAGCATATGTTTTGTAGTTTAACATGCTTGGTGTTTTTTCATCAGCTAAACCAATCAAGTCTTTTTTTATGATAACCACAGTTAAACCTGCAGGCCCCATATTCTTTTGAGCACCGGCAAAAATTAAATCATATTTAGAAACATCCGTTCTTTCACTTAAAATACAACTTGATAAATCTGCAACTAATAACTTTCCTTCATGTGGAGGAAGTTCTTTATATTTAGTTCCATAGATTGTGTTGTTCTCACAAATATATACATAATCAGAATCTTCACTTAAATCTTCTTGTTTAATTTTAGGAATATACGTAAAGTTATCTTCTTCACTTGACGCTACTACATTTACTTTTCCTAATTTTTTATGTTCTTTTAAAGCTTTCTTTGTCCATTGACCTGTATTGATCAAATCTACGTTATGTTTTTCTAAATTCAAAGGAATCATAGTAAATTGTAAAGAAGCACCTCCTTGTAAGAATAAAATTTCATATTCATCAGGAATGTTCATCAATCTTTTTAATCTTGCTTTACAAGTATCTATAATATCCTGGAATTCACTGGAACGGTGGGACATCTCCATAACACTCATTCCACTATTATGAGCATCTAACATTTCGCTTGCAGCTTTGGTTAAGACCCATTCTGGTAAGCATGCGGGACCGGCACTAAAGTTATATACACGTGTCATTTTGTTACCTCGGTGAAAACATTTCCACCTTTCCTTTCTTTATGTTTCACGATTATACATTTATTTACATTATATTTCAATAACTTTGTTCATAAATTAAATTCAGGTGTGCTTAAAATTAAAACAAATCATTTAACAAAACCTTAACAGAACCATTTTTTTCGTTTAACAAACATGCATTATGATATGTGTGTCGAAAGAAAAGAGGACAAGGAAAATATGAATAAGTTTTTAAAAGGCGCAATGATCGTAGGATTATCTGCAGCTATGGTAGGATGTAGTTCAAATACTGCATCCGATGACAGCGATTCAAAAAATGAAAGTTTAAGCGGAACAATTACAGCCGCAGGCTCAAGTGCATTGAAACCATTGGTTGATGTTGCAGCCGAACAGTTTTCAAACGAAAACCCAGATGTTTCTATTACAGTAGATGCTGGTGGTTCAGGAGAAGGTTTAAAACAGGTAGCTGATAAAACAGTTACACTAGGAAACTCCGATGTGGCAGCTGAAGAAAAATTAGATAAGGATCAAGCTAAAGATTTAGTCGATCACCAAGTTTGTGTTGTAACAATGGCTCCAATCGTAAATAAAGATGTTGGTGTTAAAGATTTAACCAAACAACAATTGATTGATATCTTCACAGGAAAAACAACGAACTGGAAAGATGTTGGTGGACCAGATGAAGACATTGTCTTAGTTACTCGTCCAACTTCATCAGGAACAAGAGCAACATTCCAAAAATATGCATTAGATGGAAATGAAGAAGCTAGCAACGCTTCAATGGAAACAGATGATTCTGGTGTATTGTTACAAAATGTAACAGATACAAGAGGTGCAATCGGTTATGTGGCATTATCTTACTTAGTAGACAATGACGATGTAGATACAGTCGCAATTGATGGCGTTGAACCGACATTAGAAAACACATATAGTGGTGACTATAAAGTTTGGACATTTGAGCACATGTATACAAATGGAGAGCCAGATAAAGCTACAAAAGCATTCTTAGATTACATCATGGGTGAAAAATTCGGTAAGAAAATGGAATCATTAGGCTATGGTGTTTCTAGCAAAATGGAAAAAACAGATCACTAATTGCGAGTTCTTTAACGGACATTGAAATATATGTCCGTTATTCATTTAGTTTGGAGGAATTTGATGAGTCGTAAAAGCATGTTTTGTAAAGAATATTTTTGGCAGATTCTTGTCACAATTGGTGGTCTGCTCGTGATATTTGTAACTCTATTAATTGGAGCTTTTCTAGTTTATAAAGGTTCTGATACATTTTTTAAATTTCACCATACTCTAGGAGAGTTTCTTGGCAGTGCAAATTGGGCACCAATGGATAATGCCAGTTCAAAAGGACATGTAGGAGCCTTGATCTTTATTGTTGGATCGCTATGTGTTTGTGGATTGGCCTTATTGATTGCCACGCCTTTTGCGTTAGGATCATCTATTTTTATGACAGAAATTTCACCTAAGTTTGGTGAAAAATTCTATCGTCCTATGGTAGAAATTTTTGCCGGAATTCCTAGTGTTGTCTATGGATGGGTTGGATTAACGGTCTTGATTCCGTTCTTAAAGAAAGTATTTGATTTGCAGGTAGGACATTCCGTGCTTGCGGCAAGTCTTGTTTTATCAATTATGATTTTCCCATCGATTACCAGTGTTGCCAGTGATGCGATTCGAGCTGTTTCAAAAGAAACACGAATGGCTGCTTATGGACTTGGCTCAACACGTTGGCAAACGATATATCGTGTCGTAATTCCTGCTGCATTACCTGGAGTCATTTCAGGAATTGTATTAGGACTTGCAAGAGCGTTTGGTGAAGCTTTAGCTGTTGCGATGGTTATTGGGCAAACAACAGCTTTGCCTAAGAGTATTTTTTCTACCTCAAAAACACTAACAACGGAAATTGCATCTCAAATGGGAAATGCGATGGAAGGTGGAGAAATGAAGGCAGCCCTATGGACAATGGCTTTATTATTGTTCTTGATTTCGTTATTGTTTATTACTATTATTCATAAGTTTTCAAAACCGAAAGGAGAATAGAGATGGATTCTAGAATTAAAAGAGCAAAAATGATTGATCAATTCATGACAATCATCTTTTATGGTATCGCCTTATTCTTCTTTTTACTTCTTGTAGGCTTTGCCGGTAAAGTTATTATTGGAGGGTTGTTAGGGGCTAAACCAGAAATGTTTGGCTTTACTCGATCTGGCAGCATTGGAAACCAAGTTTTTAATACGATTTACTTAGTATTTATTTCTTTGTTGGTTTCGGTTCCAATTGGAGTATTAGCAGGCATTTATTTGGCGATGTACGCAAAACCTGGGCTTGTAACACGCTTTTTAAGAACTTGTATTGAAACATTGTCTTCTTTACCAAGTATTGTTGTAGGTTTATTTGGATATTTGATTTTCTTAGTTGTCATTGGATTATCAAAAAGTTTATTAGCAGGTGCCCTGTCTATATCAATTCTAAGTTTACCTTTGATTACAACAACTACAGAAGATGCGATAAAAGGTTTGCCTGAAGGCTATTATCACGGAAGTATGGGACTTGGAGCAACAAAGTGGCAAACCATATTCCATGTATTATTGCCAGCATGCCTATCACGTATTATGACTGGAGTTATCTTGGCGGCTGGTCGTGGATTTGGTGAAGCTGCTGTATTACTTTATACAACTGGTTCAGGAAGTGATTTGCGTTGGAATAATTTTAGTTTTACTTCTCCAACATCGCCAATTAATGTGTTAAGACCTGCTGAAACATTATCCATCCAAATCTGGAACTTACAAACCAATGGACAAGATCGTGCATTGGCTAATTTATCTAGTGCTGTGTTGATGATTTTAGTATTGGCATTTAGTATTGGAGCCAATGTTTGGTCAAGACACATTTCCAAAAAACAAGCTGGATTAGAGAAATAGAAAGGTTACGTATGAATAATAAATTTACAGTGAATGATCTGAATTTATATTATGGTGATTTTCATGCCTTAAAGAATATAAATTTGGATATCAAAGAAAAAGAAATTACAGCATTCATTGGTCCTAGTGGATGTGGTAAATCAACATTTTTAAAAACATTGAATCGAATGAATGATTTGGTGGAAAGTACTAAAATCACAGGTGATATTTGTCTAGATGGAACGGATATCTACAAAAATATGGATGCGATTGAATTAAGACGTAGAGTTGGAATGGTATTTCAACAACCCAATCCATTCCCAAAAAGTATTTATGATAATATTGCGTATGGCCCAAGAATTTTTGGAATCAAAAAGAAAAGTGAATTGGATGAAATTGTTGAAAGAAGTTTAAGACAAGCTGCCATTTGGGATGAAGTGAAGGATCGTCTACATAAATCCGCATTGGGAATGTCTGGTGGACAACAACAACGCTTATGTATCGCAAGAGCCTTGGCTATGCAGCCGGAAGTGTTGTTGATGGACGAACCTACAAGTGCTCTAGATCCAATTTCAACTAGTAAGATTGAAGAGTTAACTTTAGAATTGAAAAAAGACTATACAATCGTTATTGTTACTCACAATATGCAGCAAGCTATGCGTATTAGTGATAAAACAGCCTTCTTCTTATTGGGAAATTTAATTGAGTATAGTGCTACAGAAACATTGTTCTCTGCGCCAAAAGAAAAGAAAACAGAAGACTATATTACAGGGAGGTTTGGATAATGGTTTTACCTACAAAGTTTTTAAAACAAACAAAACAGTTAGAACTGACTATGGCACAAATGTCTCAAGACTGTTTAAAAGGATTGTGGTTTTGCAAGCACGCTATTTTAGATGGAAACAAAACTTTAGTTCAAGATGTTTCACAAATGCATGAAGAAGTGAGTGAACAAGGAAGAGAAGCTGAACAGATTTGTATGAAGATTCTTCTTCTTCAACATCCAGTTGCGAAAGACTTAAGACGTATTACTGTAGCTACAAATACAATTCGTGATCTAACACGTATTATGGATCAGGAAAAAGAAGTTTCAGAACTGATTTGTGCTTTGAATATGGAAAATTTAGTTGTGGATGATAGTATTCAACAACAATTTATCATCGCAAAAGAAATGATTACACTTGCGATTGAAGGTTTTATTCAGAAAGACGAAAAAGCAGCAGATCAAGTTATTAAAATGGATGATCAAGCGGATGCACAATATGAAAAGGCTAAAGAGGTTTATGTTGATTTATTAGCCAGAAAAGAGCATGATACAGGGACTCTAGTGGATGTGTTACTTGTCGGTAAGTACTTAGAAAGAATTTGTGATCATTGTGTAAATATTGGAAAATGGGTTCTTTATCAAAAGTCTGGTATTTTTGAAGAAATTGAATGAAAAAAAGCTGTAAGCAAATTTGCTTACAGCGTATTTTTTACTTGGTGGAGCGTATCGGGATCGAACCGATGACCCCCTGCGTGCAAGGCAGGTGCTCTCCCAGCTGAGCTAACACCCCAAGTGCTTTATAATATTACCTAATTATTTTGGAAAATGCAAGTTTTTTCTGATAAAATTAACTTATGAAAAAGAAATGGACATGGATCATTATATTATGTATATTCAATTTCAGCTTAATGGGCTTTATTTTAACACACCCCACACCAAATTCGAAAGAAGCAACAAAGATTGTAAAAAATGTTTCTACAAAAAAACAGGAAAATAAAAAATCATTTACGTTTGTAGGTGTAGGTGACAACTTGTATCATGGTGCGATGTATTGGTACCCATACCAAAGAGATGGATATTACAATTTTGATTCCTATTATGAAATGACAAATAAATATACACAAAATGCAGATTTGGCATATATCAATTTTGAAACGTTATGCATTGGAGAAGAGTATGAATTGAGTGGATACCCTACTTTTAATGGACCTATAGAAATTCTGTCTTCTGTCAATAAGGCTGGCTTTGATTGGTGAAGTTTAAGTTCAAATCACTCTATGGATCGAGGGGCTGAGGGTTTATTAACACAGATTGATTTGGTTCGAAAGAATTATCCAGATGTTATTACGACGGGTTCGCATACGTCTCAAAAGGATAAAAAGCGTACATTAGTAAAAGAAATCAATGGAATCAAAGTAGGATTTCTTGGATATACCTATGGCTTGAATGGATTTAGTGTGCCTGAAGATAAGCTATGGCTTGTGGATTTGATTGATAAGGATCAAATGAAAAAAGATATGGAAGCTTTAAGTAAAGTGAGCGATGTCCAATTGGTTTCTATGCATTGGGGTGAAGAATATCAGATGGAGCCGACTGAAGAGCAGGAAGATTTGGCAAATTATTTAAATGAACTAGGTGCCGAGGTTGTGATTGGTTCACACCCACACGTTATTGAACCGGCAAAAGTTATTAAAGGAAAGAAGCAAGATACACTTGTGTATTATTCATTAGGAAATTATACGAGTGCCCAGGATATGGATATTACTATGGTTGGTGGAATGGCTAGCTTCACACTGAACTATGATCCAGATACAAAAAAGACTTCTTTTACAGATACTAAATTTATCCCATTGATTACATGGTTTGATGTAGGGTATAATGCATGGAAGACTTACCCAATCGAAGATTACAATGATTCGCTTGCACAAACACATAATTTAGCTTCGAATTATGATCTTTCAAAAGAGTGGGTGCAACAATTTGTCCAGTCTGTAATGCAAGATTGTGATGGAGTAGAGGTGGTTTTAGAATGAGTCAAAATCAAAAGACAATAGCCGAAAATCGTAAGGCAAGACATGAATATGAGTTGTATGATCGTTTTGAAGCAGGTTTAGTGCTTCAGGGAACAGAAATTAAAAGTATTCGAAGAGGAAAAGTTCAATTAAAGGACAGCTATATCAGTTTTCAAAAAGGGGAAGCTTTTATTAAAGGTATGCATATTTCTCCTTATGAATTTGGAAACCGATTTAATCATGATGAAACGCGTGATCGCAAGCTCTTAATGCATAAGCAGGAAATTCAAAAATTGGAGCAATCTGCGCGTGTTAAAGGGTATACGGTTGTACCTGTGAGAATTTATTTGTATAAAGGTTTGGCAAAGTTAGAAATTTCTTTGGCGAAAGGTAAAAATCTTCATGATAAGCGTGAGTCTCAAAAGGCGAAGGATGCGCAAAGAGAGATTCAAAAGGCCTTGAAAAATCAGTATTAATAGATTATACTGATGTTCCTTGGGGATGTTCAGGCATTCGATGAGTAAATGTTTGGATTCAGCCACAGCCACGAAGGATACGTGTAATAACCAACTTAAATTAATTGCTAAAAATAAACTTGCTAATGTATTTGGTATGAACCAAAGCATGGCTTTCGCTGCTTAATTTTATTGCCTACGTTTGGCTTTGCAGCCCCTTTCTGAAATTTCGCTTTCTTATTTCAGACTGAGTGTTAAAGAAAAGAAGATAGAAATAAGCATTGGCTAGCTGCTTGTCTTGAATCAACTATAGCTAACCCAAAAGAATTTTTGATTCCATCCGAAACTTTTGGATAACTAGATGGAAAAAGCTGTAAACGCTGTCTCGTGGGACTTTGCTTAGACAGGAGTTCGATTCTCCTCATCTCCACCAAAGACAATCAACGCCCTTATTTAAAGGGTGTTTTAATTTATCGTGATGTATTTTTGATGTATAATAAATAAGAAAGAAGGTATAGTATGAGAATTGCAGTCAGTTATAAAGATGGAGAAGTGTTCCAACATTTTGGGCATAGCTCAGAATTTAAAATCTATGAAACCGATCATAATGAAATTATTAAGAGTGAAGTGATTACAGTCGAAGGACATGGACATGTTAGTGTTTCGAATGCTCTAAAAGAACAAAATGTAAACATTGTACTTTGTGGTGGTATTGGTCAAGGGGCTAAAACTGCATTGGCTGGTTTTGGGATTCATTCTTTTGGTGGAGTGACCGGAAATGCAGATGAGGCTGTTAAAAAATATTTAAGTGGGCAACTAGAATTCACAACCGATGTGACTTGTACAAAACATGAATCTGGCGAAAGTCATTCGTGTGGTGGACATTGCCATTAATTCTTGAGTTTTTCTTTTGACACACCTCGTATTTCGGTCTATAATCTAGGCAACAATAGTGATAAGGATATGAATACATTCCATTCAAATGTAGAGAGAGTGTGGTTGGTGAAAACACTTTGCGAATGTATGTATTTACTCCCTTTGAATTGCCCTTGAAAAAGTGTGCCGTAATTCTTGCGTTAAAAGGTTTGAGGTGTATACAGTAATTGTATAAACAAAGGTGGTACCGCGTGCGACAGACGTCCTTTGATGGCTGTCGCTTTTTATATGGAAAAATGGAGGAAAGTAAAATGGAATTAGTGAATGTATTAGAAAATGAACATTTATCTATGTTGAACCACTCATGTGCTCATATGATGGCTCAAGCTGTTAAGCGTTTATATCCAAATGCTAAATTTTGGGTAGGACCTGTTATTTCTGAGGGTTTCTACTACGATATGGATTTAGGGGATGTAAAATTAAAAGAAGAGGATTTGGCGAAAATCGAAAAAGAAATGAAGAAAATTGCCAAAGACGGAAAGAGAATTGTTCGTGAAGAAATCTCTAAAGAAGATGCTTTAGAAATGTTCAAGGATGATCCTTATAAAGTGGATTTGATCAATGGATTAGAGGATGGAAATATCACAATCTATCGTCAAGGTGAATTTGCGGACTTATGTCGTGGACCTCACGTTGAGACTGTTAAGAAGTGTAAAAACTTTAAATTATTGAAACATTCTGGTGCTTACTGGAAAGGTGATGCCAACAATAAAATGCTTCAACGTGTTTATGGTATTTGTTTCGATACAAAAGAAGAATTGGAAGCTCACTTAGAAGCTTTAGAAGAAGCTAAAAAACGTGACCACAAGAAATTAGGGAAAGAAATGGGCTTATTCACAATTAGTGAATTTGCACCAGGTATGCCTATCTACTTGCCAGATGGAATGATTTTACGTAACATCTTGGAACAATACTGGTACCAAGAACATACAAAAGAAGGATACCAATTCATTAAGACTCCAATTATGATGTCAAAAGAATTGTGGGAATTGAGTGGACACTGGGATCATTATAAAGACAATATGTACACTTCAATGGTTGATGATCGTGAATTCGCAATCAAACCAATGAATTGTCCGGGTGCATTATTAGTATATAACTCAACTTTACACTCATATAAAGACTTACCATTGCGTTTAGGGGAATTAGGACAAGTACACCGTCACGAAGCAAGTGGTGCATTGAATGGATTGTTCCGTGTGCGTACATTCACACAAGATGATGCGCACTTATTTGTAACTCCTGATCAATTGGAAGAAGAAGTTAAAAAAGTATTACAATTGGTAGATCGTATTTATTCAGTATTTGGTTTACCATATGAAATTGAATTATCAACTCGTCCAGAAAGTGGATATATTGGATCTGAAGAAATCTGGGATGCTTCAGAAAAAGCATTGGCACAAGCTTGTGTTCATGCAGGTAAAGAATATAAAGTAAATCCTGGAGATGGTGCATTCTATGGACCTAAATTGGATATCCATATCAAAGATAGCTTAGGACGTGTATGGCAATGTGGTACTGTACAGTTGGATATGAACTTGCCTGAAAGATTCGAATGTAAATATGTAGATGCAGATGGAACAAAGAAAACTCCAATTATGTTACACCGTGTAGTTTATGGATCAGTTGAACGTTTCATTGGTATCTTGATCGAACACTTTGGTGGACACTTCCCATTATGGCTAGCTCCACGTCAATTTGTTGTAATTCCAGTACACCACGAAAAACATGTTGAATACGCAAATAAAGTATGTGATGCATTAACGGAATTAGGAATGCGTGCAACAGTAGATTCTCGTAATGAAAAATTGGGTTACCGTGTCCGTGAAGCGCAGCTACAAAAGGTTACTTACCAAATCGTAGTCGGTGATGGAGAGCAAGAAAATAATACAGTTACAATTCGTCAGAGTGGTAAAAAGGAAAGTGTTACATTATCTTTAGATGAAGCTTTAGCTAAATTTAAAGCTGAAGTAGACAACAAAACATTGTTTGGAAAGTAAGAGTTTAGAGGTCAAAAATTGGCCTCTAAATTTTTTTATCTTTTTTTAAAAAAAATACTTGCAATAAGTTTTTATCCATGTTATTATAAACAGGCGTTACGGGTAACGTAGGTTGTTCTAAAAAAAAATAAGTATTCTGGAAATATTCTTGGAGAAGTACTCAAGTGGCTGAAGAGGTGCCCCTGCTAAGGGTATAGGTCGGGAAACTGGCGCGAGAGTTCAAATCTCTCCTTCTCCGCCATCTTATTTTTAGAAAATTATGGTCCAGTGGTGTAGTGGTTAACATGCCTCCCTGTCACGGAGGAGATCGTGGGTTCGAGTCCCATCTGGACCGCCATTTTTGCAGATGTAGTTCAATGGTAGAACACAGCCTTGCCAAGGCTGATACGGGGGTTCAATTCCCCTCATCTGCTCCATTTAAAATTAAATATTGGTCCAGTGGTGTAGTGGTTAACATGCCTCCCTGTCACGGAGGAGATCGTGGGTTCGAGTCCCATCTGGACCGCCATTTAGAAATTTAAGTCATCTTAGGATGACTTTTTTTCTTTATATTGACTATTATTTTGTTTCTTAGTTTAATAAAACTATGATTATTAATGCGAGTGGAAGAACAGATATTGTAGCATATTATATGGATTGGTTTGTGAACCGATGGAATGAAGGATATTTTGATGTAAGAAACCCTTTTAATCCAAAACTTGTCAGTCGTATCTTTGTATCTGATGTAGATATGATTGTATTTTGTACAAGGCTATGTCACAACAATTAGTTGATAATAGCGGTTTTTAGAAGGAGAGCAAATCGCTCTCCTTATTTTTATCCCTACAAACTGGGATTCGTTGTTCTTCATTCAATTCTAATGTTTACTGGACTTACTGTGATATTTCCAGCTCCCTCTACTGTGTACCACTTACCTTTTTGTAGTTTAATTTTTTCTGATACACCAGATGTAATGTATCCTACCGTGTATGTTTCGCCAGTCTCAATATCAGTAAATATCACATCTGTATCACAATCACCGCTTACTCTAATAGTTTCAAACAGCGGTTGTATTTGTTCTGACTTGAATGCAACTCCGTTTCTCTCTGCAAGTGTGAAAGTATGCGTCCTTTGAATACCAGTATAAAAAAGAATTGCAATCACAATTACCACTATTAAACACGGAATGAGCCATTTCCTTTTCATCTAAAACACCTCCGCAACTTCAAATTAGGCAATCAGTGGAACTGCTGGTCTATTTGTTAAATCTCTGCATTTCACAGATTTCAATGTTGCCATTACGAAAGTCAAGAAGATGTTCCTTTTCTCCGTGTCGCTTTCTTTGGCATAGTTTACAAGATTATTCCATACGAGATAGTTGTTAAGGTATTTAGTCGAAACACCGTTAAAACCTCTCATAAAACGCTTTAACTGGCTATGGTAACTATTGATATGCTGAATGTTGTAGATGCCTTTCTTTGCCTTACCAGTTTTAAGTTGCACCAATTCAATTCCATTGGCATTTGTAAATCTTACATAGGAGTTCATCTTGTCGGTCACAAGTGTGGAATCGGTTTCAATTCTACCATCATAAATATGATGTAAATCTTTTGTAGATACTCTACCTGTATTTGTAATCTTTGAGATTGACAATCCATTCCTGTTTACCGCACAAGGAACACATACCTTTTCTTTTGACAAGCCTCTGATATGTGTGGAATGTCCTCGCTTATGTGCTTTACGAGGCATAGTGAAAAACTTACTCTTACTATGATTTCCCTTGTACGAGATTGCGAAAAAAGTTTCGTCAGCCTCAATAATTCCATCAAGTTTAACTTCATCTGCCATATTCTGGAGTGCATCTAAAATCTTATGTCTCCAAATGAATGCAGTATTTCTATGGATACCACAAGCAACAGCAGTCTTACGAATAGAAAGACCGTTCATCATACAGTCAATGTACTTTTCCCATACGGCGAGTTCTTTCCTTGTACCAGATACGATAGAGTTAGTAGCAATTACAAAGGACTTGCCACAATCATTGCAAATATATCTCTGTGTCCCGTCTTTTCTGTGACCATTGCGAACTACATGAATACATCCACATAAAGGACATACACGACCATTAGAAAATCTTTCTTTTGTTACAAATTCTTCAATATCTAAAGTTTTGACAAAAGCAGGACTTAAAAGCATAGTTTTAAGACTTTCCTGCTCTACGGCAGTCAATTTGTTGATAATATCAAGTGCATCTTTAATAGTAGGCATATCGTCACACTCCTTTTATAAGTGCTATTTATCTACTATTATTAGACAATATTTTCTATTAAAAATCAACCATATAATGTGACATAGCCTTGTACAAAAAATCCATTGCCATTGTTAGATGCGATTCATTTATTTCCTGTGCCCATTCAACTACAAGTCACTATCACCGGATACTTTAAAGATATAGAGCCTAATGTTCCAGATAAGAAACAAGTCATTGAATGCATTAAAAAGCTATCATCCTATTTAGGCAAAGAAAATGTATGTGTGCGATATGATCCAATCCTTTTGAATTCCAAATATAATGTTAATTATCATATTCGTGCCTTTAATAAATTATGTAAAATGTTAAAAGGATATGTATCTAAAGTGATTGTCTCTTTTGTGGATGATTATAAAAATGTTCGAAATAATCATTTGGATTATCATGAACCCTTTAATGAGGAATATCTTAAATTAAAAGAAGCTTTTGAAAAGAATGATATAAAAGTTGTGAGTTGCATGGAAAATAAATATCATATTGGTGATGAAAACGATTGTTGCGTCAGCATTAAATATGCCTTTGAAAGAACTGGCAAGCTCTTTAAAGAGTGGAAGGCAAGAGACTGCCATTGCGTAAATATGGTGGATATAGGAGCTTATAATTCTTGTTTACATGGCTGCAAATATTGTTACGCCAATTTTGATTCGAAACAAATTGCGTCAAACTATAAGATGCATGATATAAATTCTAGTTTGTTGATTGGACATTTGAGCTTGGATGATCAAATCAAGATACGTAAAAAATAAGAGTGAAGCTATTTTGCTTCACCCATTAATTTTGTATAGATTTGTGTTAATTCTTTTTTTTCGTCATCTGTCATTTTTCTTTCGGTCGCATCATGACTTTCTAATGTTCCTTCATGTCCATCAATGGCTTTTCCATTCTTTACAACCAACACTAGAGGAACATATAAGGTTAGAATACCTTCATCGTTATTTGACATATAATCTTGGATATATGGTTCAATAATCGCTTTTTGCTCATCTGTATAAAGACGATTCTTTTCTTCGTCTCTTACTTTTACATATTGGATGTCGATTCCATTGTCTTTTGCGACTTTCTTTAAAATGGGTTTAGCTTCTTTGCACCAAGGACAACTTGAAAATTCGAAATATAAAACACCCGATTTTTCTTGCGTGAAATATTGAATGGCTTCATCAAAGCTGATTTCATTGAATGTTGTCTTTGTGTCATCTTTTGAATTACACGTTTCTTCTTCGCTTGTGACATCACAAGCTTTTTTTGAAGATGAAGCTGTGTATTTTGTCTGCGATTGACAGGCACATAGCGTTAAGCTTAAAAGAATCAATAATAATTTTTTCATGTCCCTAATATACAAACAATTCAAAAAAAAGTAAAGAAAAAGCTCCGATTTCTCGAAGCTTAAAAATCTTAGTGGGGCGGCTGACGCGATTCGAACGCGCGAGTGACGGAGCCACAATCCGCTGTGTTAACCAACTTCACCACAACCGCCATGTTTGCTTGACGCTTAAATAATATACCATGTGATTCTGTACTTTGCAAGTAAAAAAACAAAATAAATTAAAAAAAGTGTATTTTTTTTCGTATAAGAGTATATGAAGGTAAAAGAGATGGAAGTGGAACAGCGCCCACGAGAAAAAGCGCTACGCTATGGCTTAGAATCCTTGAGCGATTTAGAGTTGGTTGCCTTGATTCTTCAAAGCGGGAATAAAAATCGTTCTGTATTCGAAATTGCATCCGATGTATTGAAAGAAAGTGAAGGTTTATCAAAATTAATGTCAATGCATGTAAATACACTGATGCAGATTCAAGGAATACGAGAAGTTAAAGCTTTACAGCTTCTGGCAAGTGTGGAACTCAGTAAACGTGTCATTAGATCAAAGGTGTATCATGCCTCCATTATGAGACCTGAAGATGTGATTGAATGGTTTGAATTTGAGTATGGCTCTATGCCACAAGAATGTTTTATTGCTCTGTATTTAGATACAAAAAGTAAACTCATTTCTCATCGTGTTTTGTTTAAGGGAACGTTGAATGAAAGTGTAGTACATCCTAGAGAAGTGTTTAAAGAGGCTTTTCTTCAAAACGCAAACTCCGTTTTACTTGCCCATAATCATCCTTCTGGTGATTGTACACCATCCAAAGCAGATTTTGAGGTAACCTATAAAATGGTTCATGTCGCAATGACAATGGGAGTGAATTTAATTGATCATATTATTGTAGGACAAAATCAATATTATTCATTTAAAGAGCATAAATATCTCGATTGAAAGAAGGAGGCTTTATCGCTATAATATAAGTTAGTTTGGGGGATATTATGCGTAAATTTACTCGAATTCAAAAAAGATTACTTACGACAATTGTCGTTTTATGTATACTAGCATGTGCAATGTTTGGCTTAAGACAAAACTCCATCACGAATATTGGATATAGTGCATGGACATACTTAAAATATGGATTAATTCAATATCCGTTGTCTTCAATCGGAAATGCAGTTAATGATTTTGCGAATCTTTGGCATGCTTATGATGATAATGAATATTTGTCAAAACAATTGGCAGAACAAAAGAATTATCAGACGGCATATGAAGATGAAAGAAATAAAAATAAACAACTTGAAGGGTTGCTTGAAATGAAAGGCGGATTTGGAGATGCTAAAACAATTAGTGTATCTGTTTTAGAACGTTCAAGTGATTCGTGGTTGCAGACAGTGACAATTTCAGCTGGCAAAAAACAAGGGGTAGAAAAGAATATGCTTGTGGCAACAAGTGATGGTGCCATTGGCTTGGTAGAAAGTGTTCAAACAATGACGAGCACTGTACAATTGTTGACAAGCCAGCATTTAAGTAATGATATTGCGATAAAGATGTCTTTGGAAGATGGTACAAGTGTAGAAGGTGTTTTACAATCGTATGATACAGAAAAAAAGGCATATCGAGTATCTTTGTTTGACAATGATGCGATTGTCACAAAAGGACAAAAAGTTGCGACAAGTGGTAAAGGTGGAAACTATCCGAGTGGAATTTTGATAGGTGAAGTAAAAGATGTATCTTTAAATGATGACTCCATTATTTCAACTGTCTATGTATCACCTGTATCCAATATGAAAAGTTTTGACTATTGTCTTGTGATTGGAAAAGAGGAGAGTAAATGATAAATAAGGAACGTTATTCATTTATTTTCTTAGCCATTTTAGCGATGTTAGATCAATTGATTGCTTCTTTGTTTGGCGTTGATTTTACATATTCCTCACTATCTTTAGTTAGCCATCTATGTTTTTGTGGATGTCTATTAGTAGTGTTTCATGAAAGAAGTTTAAATCGGTTTCTATATGCTTGTTTATGTGGCCTTTGTGTGGGAATGTTTTTTACTTCAGACTGGCTTGTTAAGATGCTTTTGTTTGGATTGTTTGGCTGGGCTATTGGCTTTTTTCAAGAAGCGATGGATCAAGATCACTGGGTACAATTCGGTATTGTATTCCTAATGATGTTTGCGAATGATTTAATTTGTTTTTTTGGCGCAAAGATCTTCGGATATCTCACAATGAGCTTTGTGAAATGGTTTATTCACATTGAAGCTTTGACTTTGATTTTTAATGGTGTGGCTATATTCGTGTTGATCTATATTATTACAGTATTCATGCGATATGCGACAATCAAAGATATTCGATTTAAGCGGATGGAAAAGTTGAAAATGCAAAATATTCGAAGGAAATGAGTCAGGGATTCGTTTCCTTCTTTTCATATATGTTAAAATAGAAGAAAAGAGGTACGCGTATGAAAAAACTATTATTATTAGATGGAAACTCCATGCTATTTCGTGCATATTATGCAACGTTATATACACATAGAATGACTACATCCAATGGCATTCCAACCAATGCGGTTTATGGCTTTGTGATGATGTTGAACAAGGCAATTGATATTATTGAACCAGATAAGATTTTAGTGGCTTGGGATGCAGGAAAACCTACGTTTAGGCACAAACAATTTGAAGCGTATAAAGGAACACGAAAACCATTGGATGAAGAATTGATTGTACAATTTCCAATTGTTAGAGAATACTTGGATGCGGCTGGAATCAAACGTTATGAACAAGAAGGCTATGAAGCTGATGACATTATTGGAAGTATGGCCAAATGCTGCAAAGATGTTCAAACTACAATTCTGACTAGTGATCGTGATTTATTACAGTTGATTGATTCAAGTACACATGTTCTTTTGATGAAAAAGGGCTTAAGTGAAATGGATCTAATGGACGAACAAAATTTAATGGATACGTATGGAATTACTCCAAGTCAAGTTATTGATATGAAAGGATTAATGGGTGATACAGCCGATAATATTCCAGGCGTAACCGGTGTTGGTGAAAAGACAGCCTTGCGTTTATTGAATCAATATTCCACTGTAAAAAATGTTTATGCTCATATTGATGAGGTAAAAGGGAAATTAAAAGAAAAGCTAGAAAAAGATAAAGATAATGCCTTCATGTCTTTAGAATTGGCTACTATTTATACAAAGATGGAATTGCCATTTGAATTATGCGATTGTGAGTTTACAGGAATTCAAGATAATGTGAATGCATTCTATGAGAAATATGAAATGCGATCATTGGTAAATCGTACTAAACAGACTAAAGAGGAAAAATGGCCTTTAAAAGAAGTGGACCATTTTGAATTTGAAAATATGGATGACGTTATGGTTATGCCAGTATGTACTCAAGAGCCTTATTTAGATCAAAAATTGTATGGTTTTATGATTCCAAAAGATAAAACTGTTTATTATATTTCAGTAGAAAACGCATTAGAGGATACAAATTTTAAAACATTGTTGGAAACAAAAGAAATGAGTACATGGGATACAAAGGAAATGATGCATCTATTAGATCGCTATGGATTTAAATGGAATACTTTTAGTAATGACTTGCATATTGCTGGATTCTTATTGAATTCTACCGCAACAGATAGTGATGCAGTCTTAGAAGCACTTCAAATTCACCTTCCAGAATCTTTCCATGATGTATCTAAGAAGACAAAAGAGTCTCCTGCTTATAGTTTGGAAAGAGAAAAGGCAATCTATCATAGCTTGACTCAGCAACTATATGAAAAAAAGGATAAGCTTCGTGCTTCTTTAAAAGAAGAAAATGTATTGTCTTTATATGAAGATATTGAAATGCCATTAACACATGTCTTGTTTTCAATGGAACAAGAAGGTATTTCGATTCAAGAAAGTTTTTTAGATGAGTATGGAGCTTCATTAAACGAGAAATTGGATGCTCTTGCTCAAAAAATCTACTCACATGCAGGTATGATTTTTAATATCAATTCACCAAAACAATTGGCGAATGTCTTATTTGATGAGTTGAATTTAAGTTCAGGTGGAAAAAAACGTTCAACATCCGCAGATGTATTAGAGAAGCTTCGTGGAAAACATCCAATCATTGATGATATTCTTGAGTATCGAAAAATTGCGAAGGTATCCAGTACATATATTGATGGCTTGAAAAAACATATTCGTTCGGATCAAAAGATTCATACTTCTTTTAATCAGACAATGACACAAACTGGAAGACTTTCAAGTAGTGAACCAAACTTACAAAATATTAGTATTCGAGATGAGTTAGGTAAAGAAATTCGTAAGGCGTTTGTCGCCGAAGATGGCTATCACTTATTGTCTGCTGATTATTCGCAGATTGAATTAAGAATGTTGGCACATATGGCCAATGAGGATCACATGATAAAAGCGTTTAATGAGGGTTTGGATATTCATACAAAAACGGCAACTTTAATTTTTGGGTGTTCACCAGAAGAGGTAGATGAACATAAAAGAAGAATTGCCAAGACAGTTAACTTTGGTATTGTATATGGACAAACTGAATTTGGTTTATCTTCACAATTAAATATCACACGAAAAGAAGCGGGTGAATTTATGAAGATGTACTTTGAAAGTTATCCTCAGATTCACGAATATATGAATCAATTGATTGATTTCTGTAAAGAACATGGATATGTCGAAACATTATTCCACAGAAGAAGAGAGATTCCTGAAATCAACGATAAGAATTTTATGACACGAGAATTCGGTAAGCGAGCTGCCATGAATGCACCAATTCAAGGTAGTGCAGCCGATTTGATCAAGATTGCGATGTTGAAAATGGATCAAGCTTTAAAGGATGCTAATGTAAAATCAAAAATGCTTCTTCAAATCCATGATGAATTGATTTTCTTGGTGCCAGATGAAGAATTGGACTTGATGCAAAAACTTGTTAAAGAAACAATGGAAAGTGCAATGGAATTAAAGGTTCCATTAAAGGCAAGTATTAGTGTTGGAAAGTCATGGTATGAGGCAAAATAATGCCGGAAGCACCAGAAGTACAAACCGTATTAAGTACGTTGGAAACACAAATTAAAGATGTTTCAATTGAAGATGTATTGATATATTATCCTAAGATTATTGATAATGTAGAAGTAGAAACTTTTAAAAATCAATTAATTGGGCAAACATTCCATTCATTTAATCGACTTGGAAAATATTTGATTTTTGGTCTGGATGACTATGATCTAGTTGTTCACTTAAGAATGGAAGGTAAATTTTATCTTTATAATATGCTTTGTGAGAATAAACATATTCATATAGTGTTTAAATTAAATAGTGGAACCTATATGTCGTATCATGATACAAGAAAATTTGGAAGAATGTATTTGTATCCTAAAAAAGAAGGTATTCATGCATATCCTTGTTTTAAAAATGTTGGATATGATTATATGGATGAAAGAGTGAATGGAATGTATTTCTATACCTGTGTTCATTCGTTAAAACGAAATTTGAAATCCTGCCTGTTAGATCAATCGATTATGGCAGGTGTTGGAAATATTTATGCGGATGAGATATGTTTTGCCTCAGGATTGGATCCAAGAAGCCGTGCCTCAAAGCTTTCAAAGAAAGATTGTGAGAAAATAGTTTTTCAGACAAAGCGAATCTTGCAGGGAGCTACACGTTTTGGCGGAACAACCATTCGTTCTTATACCTCAAGTTTAGGGGTAACGGGACGTTTTCAACTCTATTTGAATGTACATGATCAAACACAATGTAAAGTGTGTCATCATGCTATTAAAAAATTAACTGTATCACAAAGGGGGACTTATCTATGTCCAAATTGTCAAAAAAGAAAGTAATAGGAATCACTGGATCTATGGGTTCAGGAAAGAGTGAGATTTCTCGATATTTAAGAAAAAAATATCCTGTTTTAGATTGCGATCAGGTTAATGCGGATTTATTAAAAAAGGGAAATTTGGGTTATCAGAAATTAAATGATTTGCGTATTGTTGAATTGGATTCAAATGGACAAATCATTAAGGAAAGTTTAGCTTCATATATGTTTTCTAAGGCAGAACATAGAAAACAAGTGGAAGCCATCTTGCATCCTTTGATTTTTGAACAGATGCATAAATGGATTTATGAACAAGAGAGTTCGATTGTCTTTGTGGAAATGCCAATTTTATTTGAGATTTCTGCACAAGATCATTTTGACTCAATATGGTGCGTTGTGGCTGATTTAGATGTAGCCTTATCGCGCCTACAAACCTATCGCAATTTTACTAGGGAACAAGCTTTGGCAAGACTTGTATCACAGATGAATCCGGAAGAGAAGATGGCAAAAAGTGATATTGTACTGCAAAATAATGGTACGGTAGAACAGTTGCATAAACAAATAGAAGAAGCATTAAAAGAGGAGAAGGTACATGGCGATTGAAGTGCGTTGCATAGAACATTTATCTGTTGAACAAAGACAATCTTTGCATTTGTTGTATGGTCCTTTGATGGGGAAAAGTTCAATTTGTCTATATGAATTTTTAGGTTCTATTCAAAATTCTGTTGAATTAGAAGACGTATATTTACTGTTGAATATAAATGCTTCACAATTTGATAAGGCACGAAATTATTTAGAGCAATATCATTTAATTGAAACCTATGTTCATGAAGATGACATGTTGATTTTATTGTATGCTCCATTATTACCAGATAAATTTTTATGTCACGATACGTATTCAAGATTGTATTTGGCAAGTGTAGGATCAAAGTGTTTTGATAAAATAAAGGCAATGCTTCATAAAGATAAGACGATTTCTTCTGTATATACCAAAGTAGAAAGTTCTTTGGATGTTTCAATTTTAGATTCGTGGAACGAATCTAAAGAGATTGCGTACGAAAAGGTGAAACCGACAATCAACCAAAAATATAATTTTGATTTTGCAACACTCTTCAAAGGGATGGATCGTGTTTTTCCGGTGCGTTATCGAACTAATGAAAATTTAGATCGTATTGCACAGATGGCCCAAATATATGGAATTGATGCCAAAGATATGCGTAGATACGTGCAAAGAAGTATTAATCCTTCAACACATGTATTTGATTTGGACAAATTAAAAGAGATGGTTATGCGTAATCGTAAGGTTATGGAAACAAGTAAAGATCCATATCAGATGCCACCTGTTAAATTTTTGCAGAATAAACAAAATGGTATTCCTGTTGTGAAATCGGATCAGGCATTGATTGAACGTTTATGCACACAATTCCAGCTTTCAGTTGAAGTTGTGAATACTTTGATTGAATATACTTTACATCAAACACATCAACAATTTTCTCGAAATTACGTTGAAAAAGTTGCGGCAAGCTGGGTTCGCCTGGGCGTGGATTCTAGGAAGAAAGCATTGGAAATTATCAACCAAGCGCCAACAGAAAATAAAAGAGAGAAAAAAGAAGAAAAGGTTGTACTTGATGAGAAGTTCTATACGCAAAAGGAAGAAAAATCAGATACGCAAATCCAACAGGAGATGTTAGAACTTCAAAAGATGTTGAAAGAAGGTAAGTTGTAGTGAATTTAAATATTAAACTTTCAGAAGAGCAAATGATGGAAAGACAAAAGAATATTGCTCGTTTAAAAGAGAATGAATGGATTCAAATATTTCTTGAACAGAATCATTTAGATGCATCTTTTGTAGAAGAAAATAGTGGCGTTTTGTTGCAGTGGATCAAGAGTGTGAGCGCATGTAGAAACTGTAAAGGATTGGATTATTGTGTACAGAAGATTCGTGGTAAAGCTACAAAATTAAAAATTGACGATTCTGGTTTCTTGAATGAATATTATGCTTCTTGTCAGTATGAACAAAAAAGAGATCAGCAATTGGCTCATCAAAGTAAATTTCGCTTCTCTCATATGTCTTTAAATGATTATTTAATCGATTTAAATGATGCCTGCTTTTTAAGTGCTGCCAAAGAAAAAGATTATATGACAGCTTATACCCAAAGTGTGAGTAGTATACCACTAAATCAAGGTGTGTATTTATATGGAAATCCAGGGACTGGAAAGTCTTATTTGATGAAAGGAATCTGTAATTACTATGCCAAAAATAATAAGAGTGTTTCTTTTGTACAGGTTCCATTATTAATTCAGGAATTGAAACAGTTTATGACAGATAATGAATATCGTCAAAGAGTGATGAACCATTTACGCTACAGTGATGTTTTGGTTTTAGATGATATTGGAGCTGAAAGTATTACGCAATGGACGCGAGATGAAATCTTACTTCCTGTTTTAGATGAGCGTATGAATAAAGGAATGAAGACATACTTTACATCAAATTATTCAATGGAAGAATTAGAACAGCAGTATCGTCTTGTGAATAAACCGAATAATACAATTGCGAGTCTAAGAATTCTAGAAAGAATTCGTACTTTGTCCAAACCTGTTGAATTATCCGGAAAATCACGTCGTTAGTTAATAATTTCACTTTTCAAATTAGGCGTTATGGAGTAGAATAGTTATGACAGAAATGTTTAAAGGAGGAATAGAGTAATGTTAGTATCTGCTACTGAAATGATCAACAAAGCTCACGAAGGGCACTATGCGATTGGTGCTTTCAACATCAATAACTTGGAATGGACAAAAGCTATCTTAGCTGCTGCTGAAGAAGCTAAATCACCAGTTATGTTAGGAGTATCTGAAGGTGCTGCTAAATACATGTGTGGTTTCAAAACAGTTGCTGCTATGGTAAAAGAAATCCACGATGCAATGGGAATTACAGTTCCTGTAGCTTTACACTTGGACCACGGTTCATATGAAGGTGCAAAAGCTGCTATCGAAGCAGGATTTACTTCTGTAATGTTCGATGGTTCTCACTATGCATTTGAAGAAAACTTAGAAAAATCAAAAGAAATGATCGCCTTAGCACACTCAAAAGGATTATCAATTGAATGTGAAGTTGGTGGAATCGGTGGAGAAGAAGACGGTGTCGTATCTGCTGGTGAATTAGCTGACCCTGAAGAATGTAAAACTATCGCTGACTTAGGTGTAGACTTCTTAGCAGCTGGTATCGGAAATATCCACGGTAAATATCCTGCAAACTGGGCTGGATTAAACTTTGATCGTTTAGGAGAAATCCAAAACGCAACAAACGGAAAACCATTAGTATTACACGGTGGTTCAGGAATTCCTCGTGAACAAGTTCAAAAAGCTATCACATTAGGTGTTTCTAAAGTTAACGTTAATACTGAATGTCAGTTAGTATTTGCTGAAGCAACTCGTAAATACATCGAAGCTGGAAAAGACCAAGAAGGAAAAGGATACGATCCACGTAAATTATTAAAACCAGGTGCTGATGCAATCACAGCATTATGTAAAGAAATGATGGAAAACTTCTTTGGTTCTGCTGGAAAAGCTGAATAATTAAAGTTTTTAAATAAAGCAGGCTTTAAGCCTGCTTTTTGCATAATTTGGAGGGAAAATACATGAAGTCAGTTGAAATTAATGATTTATTGTCTTATCACTTTTATGGAAATTTAAAAGTGAAAGATGAAGTAAAAATTTTTGTTGATGGAGTAGTGGCAGAAAAAGAAAATGCTTATGAATATACTTTAAAATGCGTAAAGGACGATAAAGTATATGATTTAACTTCTTTTGGAAAAGAAGCAGGGTTTTATATCGAAAATGAAAATTCGGTTCTATTCTGTGGAAATCGTAAAAATATTGAAAAATCTACTTCTTTATATCGTTTATCTTTGAATGGTGGAGAAGCCAAAGAAATTGCTCGTTTTGATAAACCAGGAATGAATGTTTTGGGATATTTAAACGAGAATACTTTGGTTTTGATGACTAAAGAAAAACTTGTTGAAGAAGAAAGTGATTATGAAGTGTTTGATGAGATTCCTTTCTATATGAATGGTCAGGGAATCACCAATAAACATCGTACGCATTTATATACATATGATTTAGACACAAAAGAACTTGTTTGTGTTACAGAAGGTACTTTTGATGTGTCAAACGCAAAGATTCATGATGGTGCTTTGTATTATACAGGACAAAATTGGACAAGAAAACAAGCTTTATATGAAAATCTTTATAAATATGATGGGTCTGTAAGTACAGTTGTAGATGCTAAGGAAAGAAGTATTCAAAGTTTTGATTTTGTGGATGGTAAATTGGTTCTTATCGCAAGCACACATGAAAAATATGGTTTGAATGAGAATCCAAAATTCTTTGATCAAGACTTTAATTTAATTGCTGATTGGCAAGAATGTGTTGGAAACAGTGTAGGTACAGATTGTGCTTTAGTTGCAGGTAATGCGACTCTAGTAAATAAAGATGCGTTATATTTTGTTTCTACGATCTATGATCACAATAATTTGTATAAATTAGAAAATGGAACCATTGAACTTGTATTTGAATGGCCAGGAACAATTCAATCTTTCGCATTTGAAGATGACACATTATATTTTATTGGAGCTGATGTGGCAAGTCTTCAACAATTGTATAAAGTTGTAGATGGTAAAGCCGTTCAATTATCTGATTTTAATAAAATGGAAGATACATATGTGGCAGATCCTGTAGAAGTTAATTTTAGTGAAGATTTAACAGGATGGGTATTATTGCCTAAAGATTATGATGAAACAAAAAAATATCCGGCTATTTTAGATATTCATGGTGGACCTAAAACAGTATATGGAAAAGTGTTCTATCATGAAATGCAAGTGTGGGCAAGTAAGGGATACTTTGTATTCTTCTGTAATATTCATGGTTCAGATGGACGTGGCAACGAGTTTATGGACATTCGTGGAAAATATGGTACGATTGATTATGACGAATTGATGCAGTTTACAGATAAAGTCTTAGAAACATATCCTCAAATTGATTCAAGCAGAGTTGGTGTAACTGGAGGAAGCTATGGTGGATTTATGACAAACTGGATCATTGGTCATACGGATCGTTTTGCGTGTGCTGCTAGTCAAAGAAGTATTGCCAACTGGATCTCATTCTCTCAGACAAGTGATATTGGACCATACTTTGCACAAGATCAACAATCTGCTACATATGATGAAAATCCAGAAAAATTGTGGTGGCATTCACCATTGAAATATGCACGTAATGTGAAAACACCAACATTGTTTATTCACTCTGATGAGGATTATCGTTGTCCACTTTGTGAAGGCCTACAAATGTTGAATGCTTTATTAGATCAGAATATTGAAGCTCGCATGTGCTTGTTCCATGGTGAAAATCATGATTTATCACGTACGGGACTTCCTCAACATCGTTTGCGTCGTTTAAATGAAATCACAAATTGGATGGAAAAACATTTAAAATAGATGGCTTTTGGAATTTACAATATTTTTCTAGATTATCCGGATTGAATAGGCTATAATAGATAGGCATTACCTTGAAATGGGGGAAAATGAATGGAAAAAGTCATTAAAATTGAAGGTGGACATGATTTAAATGGAACAGTACGTATTAGTGGTTCAAAGAATGCGACTGTGGCTTTAATTCCAGCATGTGTTTTAGGAAATGAGCCGGTTACAATTTATGGTGTACCTAATATTTCAGATGTACAGTCTTTGATCGTTTTATTAAATGAACTTGGTGTTTATGTTGAAAAACGAGATGAAGAAACATTATATATAGATCCTACTCATATGGAAAATATTCCTATGGTATCTAAGGCTGTTTCAAAATTAAGAGCAAGCTACTACTTTATGGGAGCTTTGTTAGGAAAATTTGGTCATGCAGAAATTAAGATGCCTGGTGGATGTTACTTGGGTCCTAGACCTATTGATTTGCACTTAAAAGGGTTTGAGGCTTTGGGTGCAAATATTCAATATGAAAATGGATGTTATATATTGGATGCGAAAGAATTAAAAGGAACAAATATTTTCTTAGATATTTCGAGTGTAGGAGCTACAATCAACATTATGATGGCAGCTGTTTACGCAAAAGGTAGAACGGTTATTGAAAATGCCGCGCGTGAGCCTGAAATTATTGATATCGCAACATTATTAAATAAAATGGGTGCTAGAATTCATGGTATGGGGACAAGTACTCTTGTGATTGATGGTGTTGAATATTTAAAAGGCTGTATTCATGAAATCATTCCAGATCGTATTGAAGCAGCAACTTATGTGATTATGGCAGCTGCTATAGCCAATGACATGCGCATCGAAAATATTATTCCTCAACACTTGGAAGCCATTGTTATGAAACTTCAAGAAGTGGGAATCAATATGGAAGTTGGTTCGGATTTTATTCATGTATTTAAAACAGATAAACCTTTGAAACGTACAGAAATCTTGACAAAACCATATCCAGGCTTTGCCACAGATGTTCAACAACCATTTACTGTATTATTAACACAATGTGAAGGCCAATCTGTAGTAACAGAAACAATTTATACAGAACGTTTCAAACATTGTGCAGAGTTAAATAAGATGGGTGCTGACATTGATGTACACACACCAAGTGCGTTTATCAACGGAAAGACAAAGTTACATGGTTCTAAAGTAACTGCAACAGATCTTCGTTGTGGTGCTGGACTAGTCATCGCAGCTTTAATGGCTGATGGTGTGACAGAAATCCATGATATTTATCATATTGATCGTGGTTATGATAACTTGGACGGAAAGTTAGCTCATTTAGGAGCCAAAATGTGGCGTGAAGAGGTAGAAGATTAAAAGGTGTATGGTGACATACATCTTTTTTCTTTGTATAATCATCTTATGAACATGATGGAAATAACGGCGCAGATGCGCGAAAATAAAAAAATAGAATTCAAAGATCAATTAAAAATCGTCATTTTATTATCTGTACCTGCAATATTAGAACAATTAGTTGGAACGGCCATGAGTTATATTGATACAGCTATGGTTGGATCACTAGGTTATAAGGCTACGGCAGCCATTGGTGTTGTTGCCAGTACAACATGGCTTTTTGGAGGAATTTGTACAGCTGCGGTATTAGGTTTTTCAGTGCAGGTAGCTCAATATTTAGGGGCTGGTAAAAATAAATTGGCAAGACAGGTAGTATGTCAGTCGATTCTCTTTAATATCATCTTTGGTTTATGTATGGCATTGGTTGTGGTAGCATCCAGTTTTTATTTGCCAAAATTATTGGGAGCAGACCCATCAATTTGTAGAGATGCCACTTTATATTTGGCAATAGTAGGTGCTTTTGTTCCATTTAATATGATGGCGATGTTACATTCAGGAATGTTAAGATGTTCAGGGAATGCCGTGCTTCCAAGTCTTATGAATATTTCAATGTGTGTATTTGATGTTATTTTTAACTATTTCTTTATTTATATACTAAATTTAGGTGTTGCCGGAGCTGCACTAGGAACGGGAATGGCGCAATTGGTTGTAGGCTTTATCTTAATGTATATTGTAGTCAAAAAGGAAAAATCATTACGACTTCTAGGTGATGAATCGTGGAAATTTGATAAAGATATCTTGAAGAATGTAGTGAATCTTTCAATTCCAGCAGGTCTTGAAAGAGTGACACTATCCTTAGCTCAAGTTGTGATGACGGGTGTCGTTTCAGGAATGGGTGCAATCAGTGTGGCTATTAATTATGTGGCTGTTTCAGCAGAAGGATTATGTTATTTGCCAGCTTATGGAATTGGTGGTGCTGCAACTACATTGGTTGGACAAAGTATTGGGGCCAATCGAAAGGATATGGCAAAACGATTTGCGTATTTAACAACCTTATTATCTTTTGTTCTAGTGATATTTATGAGTGTTATCATGTTTGTGTTTGCCCCATTTTTGGCTTCAACACTAACGAATAGTCAAGGAGTTATTGATGGAGCTAGTGAGTGCTTAAGAATTGTTTCTTTTTCTGAACCATTATTTGCGATTAGTATTGTAGTAATGGGGGCATTACGTGGGGCTGGAGATAGTAAACGTCCTTTTATTCTAAATGCGTTGAGTATGTGGGGAATGCGTGTTTTACCAATTATTATTTTCACAAAGCGATATGGTGTTATTGGTGTATGGGCTACAATGACTTTCGAACTGGTATTTAGAGGTATTATATTCTTGATCCGTATGGTTCGAGGTAAGTGGTTAGATCAAAATTCAGTTAAATAAAAAAATTGAGTGGAATTCCACTCATTTTCTTATTCACCAGGATTTGATTTTAATACTTTACCTGTATTAAATAATTCAGCGGCTCTTTTAGCAGCTTCTAAACGATCTTCTTCGTTTTTATAATCAACATGAACTGTATAGCAGCCACAATCCATGCATTGTGCATAGAATCCGTTTCCTTCTTCTTCTAGAATCGAACCACCTTCACATAGAGGGCATTCGTGTAAATTAACTAATTCATCAATGTTTTGCATAAGAATCCTTCCTTCTTTTATTCTTATCTATTGTACAATCAAATGCTAAGAAAGTTAAGAGAAATTTAAGGTTTAATAAAGGAATGAAATGATATAATACATCGGTAACAATAAGGGGATGTTATTATGAATCAAAAGGATCGTGTATTTACACCTGCATTTGTTGCGAATTTATTTTTGATTGCAGGAACTGTTTTCTTGCTTTTAAAGGGGAAAATAAACGCATATGTAGGAGTAGATGGCTTAAAGCATGAAGGAATGGCTTTGGCACTAATTGGATTTAGTTTCATGGTTGTCGGAATGTGCATATGGATTGTAATATGGATTAGTTGCAGGATGAATAAATGAATTCATCCTTTTTTTGTGATAATTTCATTTTCTTAATACAATAATAGTATGAAGAATAAGAAAATGAATCATTTCTCAAAAATAATACGTTTTTAAATGATGGCATCAGCCTGTATTTTGATTATACTGATTTTAATCATCATTTTGATGGCATCACGTATTCAAGGGATGGCTCGTGTTGTCAATTATGCAGGATTAGTACGTGGAAAAACACGGCGGATTATTAAATTGGAAGATGCAGGAATGCCTCCAGATGAAATGATTCCGGATGTGGATAGATATATTAAAGGACTTCGTTTTGGCAGTGAAGTACTAGATTTAGTATCTTTAGATGATAAGGCTTTTCAGGTCAAGATGGAAGAATTAGATGCGTATTTTGATACATTAAAACAAGAAATTGATCTTGTTCTACAAGTTGGATATGAGAATACGAATATTATTCAAAAGAGTGAAACTTTCTTTTCTCTATGTGATGTGGCCACAGGGAAACATATGCACAAAGAATCGCAACATGCTTAGGATAATTTGAAGCATTGACAATCATTGATATTGTAATCCTCATCTTTATGATTTTATATGAGCTTATCAAGGTTTTGCGTTATGCCAGAGTGAATCGTGAGTTAAAGAACAAAGTTTATTTAGATGAAGCAACGGGATTGCCAAATAAAAATAAGTGTGAAGAGATTTTAACTTTAGAAGCTGAACAAAATATGTCAATCTGTGTGTTTGATTTAAATAACCTTAGAATCATCGACAATCAACAAGGACACGAAAGAGGTAATTTATATATCAATTCGTTTGCGAAAAATCTTCGTAAAGGTGTGGATGAAAATCAATTTGTAGGTCGCTGTGGCGGTGATGAATTTATTGCCTTCTTTAAAAATGTGACAAAGGAAGACGTAAAAAGAAATTTAGAAAATATCAAAAAAGAATGTACTAAATGTTCAGAAATTCCATTAAGTTATCCGGCTGGTTTTGCGTATTCAAATGATTTTTTCAAAATTAACAATGCGCGAATTGTTTTGTCAGGCAGATAAAAATATGTATATTGATAAAAACCAGTCGAAAATCAATGAGGCTACAGAAAAACGTGATTTGATTCTTCGTGTTATACAACAATTAAAAGATAAAGGGTATAATTTTTCGGATTGTATTTATTGTGATGCCAAAATCGATGCATATTTTACTTTACGGGCTAGCTATTCCTTTTTCTTAGCAGAAGATGGCATCTACTCGGGTGCAGTTGAGCAAATTCTAAATGAATTGTTTGAAGAGAATAAGAAGGAAGAGTATCGTCATGTGTTACAGCTTGACTATTTAAATGAGTGTCTCACAAAGGAAAATCCTGTATTAGAAATTTCATTTTGTCATCAAATTAAGCGTACAAAATTAAAAGGGAAAATTATAGCCGTTTATTTAGATAGCGATGAAAAGAATCATCTGCATCATTTTGCGTTAGGTTTTAAAATTTATTATGACAAAATTGAAATGGATGAGAAGCAACAATTGATGCGTTATTATGATCAGTTGAAACAATCTATTTTAGAAAACGATCATTATATTGAAGCTTTGATGGCAATTGCACAATTAGTTTTCTCCGTGAATTTAACGCAGAATCAAATCGATGGTATTTACGACAATTATATGTGTGCAGATAAAAAGCCAAATTTACCATGTGATTATAATGCATATTTTAAACAATTAAAAGCGAATGTGTTAGAGGATTGTTTGGGAAGCTTTAGCGTTGTTGAATCGAGTCAAAGCCTTTTAAATTGATATAGAGCAGGGGACAAACATGTTACGGTTGAATATCAGATTCAAATACCACATCAAGGTGTGATCTGGATTCAAGAAATGATATTGATGAGTGAAGATGTTATTTATGATATAGATATTCAAAAGGAACGTAATATAGTACGTGCTATTATTTTGTTCAGAAATACATCGGCATTTCATGAGAAAGAAGATAGAGAAAAGAAAAAGTAAAAACTGGGGTGATATGGATAAGTTGGATGATTCTTTAAATAAGATGGAAGTTTTGACAAAACACTTAAATGAATTGGTTGAAGAATTGAATAGTTTGATTGATGCCCAAGTATCCCTTCAAAATATTACATATCACAAGCATATGGAGAATGTAGTCCATACGCATTTAATTGGAGATGCATTACAACTTAGAAGAATTCTCGTAAACCTATTAACGAATGCCATTAAGTGCAATAAGTCAAATGGCACGATTGATACGTATGTCAGAGAAATATCGAGCGATGATTCAAAAGTTACATTTGAATTTGAAATTAAAGATACGGGAATTGGTATGAGTGAAGATTATATTGAGAATCACTTGTTTACGCCGTTTTCACAAGTTAAACAAGATGCCAGAACAAGATATGAAGGAACTGGTTTAGGTATGTCGATTGTGAAAGGCTTAGTGGATAAGCTTGGCGGAAGTATTGAAGTCAAAAGTGAAGTGGGTGTAGGTACACAAATTAAGGTCATTCTTGCTTATCAATTGGATACATCCAATACCGCAAAACAAGATACTTCAAAATTGGATTTAAAGGATAAAAGAATTCTTTTAGTAGAAGATAATGAAATCAATATGGAAGTGGCAGAGTTTTATTTAAATGCCGTACATGCCAATGTAGATAAGGTATGGAATGGATTAGAAGCAGTTGAAAAAGTTAAGGAACAACCAAATAAGTATTCTTTGATTTTGATGGATATTATGATGCCAAAAATGAATGGGGATGAAGCTGCTAAATGCATTCGTAAAATCCATCCATCCATTCCAATTGTCGCCATGAGTGCGCAATCAGAATATAGTATGAATCAAACGATTATGAATGATTCGATCTCAAAACCAATTGATGAACAAAAGCTTAATCATATATTAAGTAAATATGTGGCATAGATAAAGACTTGATTTGAATTCAAGTCTTTTCTAGTATATGCAACTGTAAATTGATAAATTGACAAGCCAGGTTGGTGGAATGCAACCGCAAATTTTAGTAAACTTTGGCTAAGGAGGAAGAACAATGATTCTAGCTGATAAAATAATTGAAGAAAGAAAAAAGAATGGGTGGACACAAGAAGATTTGGCACAAAAATTAGGCGTATCTAGACAGTCGGTTTCAAAATGGGAAAGTGCAGGAGCAATTCCAGATTTAAAAAAGATTATTCAGTTAGCTGACTTATTTGGAGTGAGCACAGATTACTTGTTAAAAGATGAAGTTGAAAAAGAAAATACAGAGACAATATGCGATACAGATTGTGAATTACATCGTGTAAGTATGGAAGAGGCGAATACATATATGGATGAAAAGAAAAAAGCAGCACCTATGCTTGCGAATGCGACAACATTATGTATCTTAAGTCCAATTCCTTTGTTTCTGATTTCAACTTTCAATGATGGCTTAGCCATTGGAATTGCATGTGCCATATTATTAGGTATGGTTGCACTTGCAGTATTTATCTTCATTAAAACAGGAATTAAATTGAGTTCTTTACAATATTTAGAACAAGAACCTTTTGAAACAGAATATGGTGTAACAGGACTTGTCAAAGAAAAGAATCAAAACTATCAAGAACATTATTCTTTCTGTCTAGCATGCGGTGTTGTTTTGTGTATTTTATCTGTAGTCCCATTGATCATTGTAGGTTGCATGGAAGCATCTGATTATGTGTGTACATTATGTTTAGCTGTATTATTAATTTTGGTTTCCGTTGGCGTGAATATTCTAATTCGTGTTTCCACAATAAAAAGTAGCTATGAAACATTGCTGCAAGAAGGTGATTATACGAAAAAAGAAAAGCGTGCAAAGAAGAAAACTGAAACATTCACAGGTGTATATTGGTGTCTTGTAACAGCTGTTTATCTTGGTTGGAGCTTATGGACAAAACAATGGGATATCACCTATATGATTTGGCCTGTTGCTGCCGTCTTATATGCAGCATTGTATGGAATTGTAAGAATGGTCATGAAATTAGATAAATAAAAAGATTGTACGTTACTTGTACAATCTTTTTTAGTCGTCCATTTTAGATACTTTATTAAAAATTAGGTATCCAATCACAAACATGATGGAGAGAGCGGCAACACCTATGTTTTGTTTACCCGTAATCTGTGTTACAACACCAATCAACATAGTTCCTAAAAAGCTAGCGCCTTTACCACAGATATCAAATAGTCCGAAGTATTCACCACTGGCATTTTCTGGAATGATTTTTGCGAAGTATGATCTAGATAAAGCTTGAATACCACCTTGGAAACATCCAACCGCAACCGCTAATACCCAGAATTCCCATTGTTTATCCAATTGTACGGCAAATAAAGCTATTAAGAAGTATGCGATGATCGCAACCTTAATCAATGAAGCAGTATCTTTTGTTTTGGATAATACAGCGAATGTTAAACTTGCAGGGAAGGCAACAATTTGAGTCAATAATAGGGCTAATAGAAGACCAGTTGTATTTAATCCTAAACTTGTTCCGTAGGCGGTAGCCATATCAATAATTGTATAAACACCATCAATATAGAAGAAGAATGCAAATAAGAATAAGAAGACTTTCTTTTGTTCTTTTGCTTTCATTAAAGTGTCTTTTAAACGAGCAAACGTATCTAAAGCAGGATGTGCTTCTGGTTCAATATAGTATTTTTGTTTGTAGCTTTTTACTAAAGGAAGTGTAGATGCTATCCACCATACCGCATTTAATATAAATGCGATCATCATGGCTGTCTTTAATGTCATTCCTATTTTGTCATACATTAATACAAAGATTAAACTAATAATAAAAGGAACAACACTAGCGATATACCCCCAAGCATATCCTTTTGAACTTACGGCATCCATTCTTTCTTCTGTAGTAATGTCTGTAAGCATTGAATCATATACAATCAAAGATAAAGAATAGGCAACTTTGGCAGCAATAAATAGGACTAGAAATGCAAGCCAAGAACTTGGGATCCAGAAACAAGCTAATGCTAATGCACCTAGCATTGCACAAGTTAAGAAGATTTTTTTCTTGTGATCTTTATAGTCAGCCAGTGTTCCAAGAATTGGACCAGCAAGTGCAACAATTAATGTTGAAAGACTTGCTGCATAGCTCCAATAACTTAGGTAGTTGTGTTCGGCTACACCTTGTGAGCTTGAAAGATAATTAAAATAGATAGGAAGAATTGTCGCGACTAATAAAATAAAGGCAGAGTTTCCCATGTCGTAACAAATCCACTTGAATTCAAGTTTTGTTAATTTGTTTTTCATTTGATTTACCAACTTTCCAAAAATAATTATAACAATCCCATGTATTGAACATGTTAACTATTCGTTAATTCAATGATATATGTTTTGTCTCGAATAATCTACAACAAACTGAACATATTTTGTAAGTTGTTGTTATTTTCATTTGAATACATGAAAATTAATGAAAAATGAGTATAATAATACTGATAATAAAAGAAAATGGAGGAGATTATGGGTTATCGTATAGGATTCGACATTGGAAGTACAACAATCAAAGCGGTTGTTTTAGATGAAAATAACCAAATCTGTTATAAAAGTTATGAAAGGCACAAGGCGCAAGTGCGTCAAAAAGCTTTAGATAAATTAGTAGAATTAAAGAAATATACAAAAGAACCATTTAAATTCGCAATCAGCGGATCAGGGGCTTTAGGATTAAGTGAACAAGGAGAATTACCATTTGTTCAAGAAGTATTTGCGAGTGCAACTGGAGTTAGTAAATTATACCCGGAAACAGATTGTGCTATTGAACTTGGTGGAGAAGATGCGAAAATTCTTTTCTTTCAAGGAAGTGTAGAACAAAGAATGAATTCAACTTGTGCTGGGGGAACAGGAGCTTTTATTGATCAAATGGCTACCTTATTAAATATGTCTTTGGAAGAAATGAATGAAGCTAGTTTAAACTATCATCGTTTATATCCCATCGCATCTCGCTGTGGTGTGTTTGCGAAAACAGATATTCAGCCATTGATCAATCAAGGTGTGGATAAATGTGATTTATGTGCCAGTATTTTCCAGGCGGTAGTGGATCAAACCATTACTTCACTAGCACAGGGAAGAAAAATTGAAGGAAACATTCTGTTTTTAGGCGGACCACTTTACTTTATGAGTGGATTAAGAAATCGATTTGTTGAAACTTTAAAATTAAGTGATGTACAAGTGAATTGTCCTGACACAGCCATTAACTTTGTAGCTTTAGGAACTGCCATTTGTGCAGATCAAGAATATACATATGATGAATTGTATAAGGCTTTAGAAGATTTGGTGCATGCACCGGCTAAATTAACTGAATCAAAACCTTTGTTTGAAAGTGACGAAGACTATCAAAAATTTATTGAACGTCATAAATCACATGATGCGAAGTTCACAGATTTAAAAAATTATGCAGGTAAAGCTTATTTAGGAATTGATTCGGGTTCAACGACCACAAAACTCGTTTTACTCGATGAAAACGATGCGATTCTATATGATTCTTATACATCAAATAAGGGAAATCCATTGGATGTTGTGTTAGAAGATTTAAAGAAAATTTATGAAACAAATCCAAATATTAAAATCTATGGATCCTATGCGACAGGTTATGGTGAAGAATTAATGCGTCATGCTTTCCATTTGGATGGTGGAATCGTTGAAACAATGGCACACTATACAGCTGCTCGATCTTTCAATCCGGAAGTAGACTACATTCTAGATATTGGTGGGCAGGATATTAAGTGTTTTAAAATTCGTGATGGACACATTGATGATATTGTATTGAATGAAGCTTGTTCAAGTGGATGTGGTTCATTTATTGAAACGTTCGCAAAATCATTGGGGTATGATGCGAAAGAATTTGCGACACTTGGATTAAAATCGAAACACCCTGTTGATTTAGGAACCCGTTGTACAGTGTTTATGAATTCAGGGGTTAAGCAAGCCCAAAAGAATGGGGCAAGTATTGAAGATATTTCGGCTGGACTTTGTAAATCTGTTGTAAAGAATGCGTTATATAAAGTTATTCGTGCAAAAAATAAGAACGATATTGGAAAGCATATCGTTGTGCAAGGTGGAACTTTCCAAAATGATTCTGTACTTCGTTGTTTTGAACAAGAACTTGGACTTGAAGTCATTCGACCAAGCATTGCACCTTTAATGGGGGCTTATGGAGCAGCTTTATATGCGAAAAAATTACATCGAACAAGAAGCAATATTTTGAATTATGAACAACTTGTTAAATTTACGCATAAATCACAATCTGTTGCTTGCCAAGGCTGCAACAACCATTGTTCATTGACAATTAATACATTCAATGATGGAACGCGCTTAGTTGCGGGAAACAAATGTGAAAAGATGGTTCATAATTTAGATATAAAAAAGGAAGAGTTACCAGACTTATACAAAATCAAAACGGACATGTTGAATGCACAAAAGAAAAAAATTAAACATGATAAAAAAATTGGTATGCCTTTAGTTTTAAATAACTATGACTTATTGCCTTTCTGGACGCGTTTCTTTGATAGTTTAGGCTACGAAATTGTGTGGTCAACACCTAGTACTAAAGAAATGTATCATTCAGGACAACAAAGCATTCCTAGTGATACGGCATGTTTTCCTGCTAAAGTTGTGCACGGACATATTCAACAATTGATTGATAAAGGTGTGGATGTAATTTTCTATCCATGTATGACCTATAATGTAGATGAACATCAATCGGATAACCATTATAATTGTCCATTGGTTGCCTACTATCCAGAAGTGATTGCGGCCAATATGGATTTTGATAAGGCAAAAATTGTATATCCATTTATTAATTTTGATCATGATGCGACTTTTGCGAAGGCCATTCGTATGCATTTTGAAAAGGTGGGTATTCATTTTAGTGAAAAAGATATTATTATTGCGAAAAATGCAGCTACAAATGAGTATGAAGCATTCCATGAACAATTAGTAAAGGAACATCGAAAAGCTGTAGCGTATGCACGCGAAAACAATCATCCAATTATTGTGCTTTGTGGACGCCCATATCATTTAGATCCACTGATTAATCATCAAATGAATCAGTTGTTGACACAACTTGGCTTTGTGGTTGTTAGTGAGGAAAGTGTCCCTCGTCAAAAGAATCATAAAGTGAATGTTTTAAATCAATGGACGTATCATGCAAGACTTTATCAAGCAGCACATTATGTAGTTGAGAATAAAGATATGAATTTAATTCAACTTGTTAGCTTTGGCTGCGGTATTGATGCCATTACAAGTGATGAGGTTCGAGATATATTAAAGGATGGAAATAAATTTTATACTCAAATCAAAATTGATGAAATTGATAATTTAGGTGCAGCAAAAATTCGTTTGCGTTCGTTGAAAGAGGCGATTGGCCAACAGAAAGGAGCATAAAATTGAGTTTAGAATATACATTATTTAATTCAGATATGAAGAAGGATTATACAATTTTAGTTCCTTCTATGCTTCCTATCCACTTTCGCTTATTGACACCTGTCTTTGCGAAAAGCGGATATAAATTAGAAGTTTTGACAAATGAAGGGGAGCAAGTACGTGAAGAAGGTTTAGCACATGTGCATAATGATACTTGTTATCCAGCGTTGTTGGTTATTGGACAGATGATTGATGCGTTAAAAAGCGGAAAATATGATATAGATCATGTAGCCTGTGCTATTACACAAACGGCAGGAGGTTGTCGTGCAAGTAATTATCTTTCTTTATTGAGAAAAGCTTTGGCTATGGAAGGATGGCAACGCATTCCTTGTTTATCTGCCAATGCGAATGGTCTAGAAAAAGGCAGTAGCGTTGAATTTACAATGCCTTTGATTCTTCGCATTCTTTATGGAGCTTTATATGGTGATGCTTTAATGTGGTTAAGCAATCAGGTGAAGCCTTATGAACTTGAAAAAGGAGCCACAGATAAGGCGGTAAATCAGTTTATTGATGAATTGATTCCAATGTTTGAACATGGTGCTTATAAACAATCAAAGCGTATTTATAAAAAGATGTTGGAAATATTTAAGACAATTCCACAAGATCGTAGTCAGATAAAGATTCGTATTGGAATTGTTGGAGAAATCTATATGAAATATTCTCCATTAGGAAATCAACACTTAGAAGATTATTTAATTGAAGAAGGCTTTGAACCAGTGCTTTCTGGTGTTATGGATTTTGCACTATATTGTGTAGAAAATTCAATTATTGATTATGAGTATTATCATATGCACGAAAAAAATCACTATATATACAATATAGTAAAAGATGTGATTATGCGTATGCAAAAAACATTTAGAGATATAGTTAAAAAAGATGGAACTTTTATTGCACCAGACGATTTTAGTGAAGTCATTGATAACGGAAAAGCATTTATTGATCCAGGTGTAAAAATGGGTGAAGGTTGGCTTTTAACAGGTGAAGTTGTTTCACTTATTAAATCTGGCGTTACCAATGTGATTAGTGCACAGCCATTCGGTTGTCTGCCAAATCATATTGTTGCCAAAGGTATGGTTCGTAAGATTAAGGATGAATATCCGAAAGCGAATATTGTTGCGATTGATTATGATCCAAGTGCATCAAAGGTAAATCAGGAAAATCGTATTCGATTGATGTTGGCAAATGCCAAGTTAAGTGAAGAAATGAAGGCAAGTATATGATGGAATTTGTATATGCCTATGCCTACTTTATTTTGTATGCCTTTTTAGGTTGGGTTTGTGAAGATTTATATTGTGGAATTCCCACAAAGAAATTTATTAACCGAGGCTTCTTTTATGGCCCGTATTGCCCAATCTATGGAGCAGGTGCTTTACTGGTTTTATATCCTTTATTGTTTGTGAAAGATTATCCTATACTTGTGTTTGTTTTAGGTGTCATTATTACGAGTGCATTGGAATATATTACAAGTTGGGTAATGGAAATTTTATTTAAAACAAGATGGTGGGATTATTCGGAAAGATTTATGAATATTAATGGACGCGTATGTTTGTTGAATTCCACTTTATTTGGCATTATGTCTATTGTGGTGATTTATATCATTCATCCTATAATTCAAGATATCGTAATGGATATTCCTTTTACGGCATTGATGAGTTTTTTATCGGCTTTTACAATTGGATTTGGTATCGACTGTGTATTTACTGTACTTGCCTTACTTCGTCGCAAACAAGTATTCCAGAAAGTGCAAGTTCAAATGGAAGCTTTCAAAAAGGATTTCGAAGCAGAAAGTCAATTGCGTGTTCAAGAGGCGCAAGAAGCTTTCCAAGAATGGATGTTATCTCGTCCTGATTTATCCGAACGTATAGAAGAATTCCAAAGCAGTTTGGAAAACTTTTCTTTAGAAGCAAAAAAACATATTTCAAAGGCTTTCCCAGAACGTCATATTTCTACAGAAATTCGTAATATTGTAGCGGATGGTAAATTAGCACTTGAAAGAAGACGATTAAATGCGAATAAGCAAGCTGAATATTGCGAATTAAAAAATATGGTTATGATTCAGGATGAAAAAGGTAATGTGTTAGTACAAAATAGCAAAAATCCAAATGGATATACATTACCAACCGGTCATATTGAACTTGGTGAATCGTTTGTACAATCAGCAATGCGTGATGTGAAAGAAAAAACTGGTTTAAATGTTGAACAGTTATGTTTGTGTGGAACAAAACAATTTATCTCGAGTGATAATTGCAGACATATTGTTTTCTTATATAAAACAAATGTGTTTAATGGAATCGAAAATGAAGAATCAAAGTGGATTCCACTGTCAAATATTCATGATTATAAGTTGATTTCAGGTTTAAATGATGTTCTAGAAGTGTTTGAAGGAACAAAATATAATGAGCTTTACTATAATGCTCAATATCAATTAAAAAAATATTAGACTTTGTGGTTTACAAGCAAAGTCTTTTTTTGTTATAATAAATAGGCAGGTTTATGCCTGTTCTCTGCTTCGTAAGAAGCCAAAAAGACCAAAGGGAGGTGTACACATGAAAAAATATGAAATTATGTACATTGTGAATGCATCTTTAGATGATGCAGCGTTCAAAACAGTTTCAGATCGTTTACATGCAACAATCACTGATAACGGTGGTTCAATTGACAAAGTAGATGACTGGGGTGTGAAAGAATTCGCTTATGAAATCGATCACATGAAAAAGGGACACTATGTAGTTATCAATGTAACTGCAAACAATGCAGGAGTTTTCGAATTCCAACGTTTGTCTCGTATCAGCAACAATGTAATTCGTGTTATGGTTGTTAAAACTGAAGGCGAAAAATAATCGAGGTTAAATAAATATGATTAATCGAGTAGTATTAGTTGGGCGTTTGACACGTGATCCTGAATTACGTAAAACGCAAAGTGGAACAAGTGTTTGCTCATTCACAATGGCAGTTGGTCGTCGTGTTTCAACACAAGGACAGCCAGATGCAGATTTTATTAACTGTGTTGCTTGGAATAAAACAGCTGATTTAATGACACAGTATTTACACAAAGGTTCATTGATTGGTTTAGAAGGACGTATTCAAACTCGTTCTTATGACAATCAACAAGGACAAAGGGTATATGTTACAGAGGTCGTCGCAGAAAGTGTTCAATTCTTAGAACCTAAAAATGCACAATCAGGTTATTCAGCTCCAAGCCAGGATTATGGAATGAATCAAGGTTTTGCTCAAAATACATATGCTGCTCCTGTACAGAATGGATATAATCAAAATCCATATTCAAATCCTGTGCAGAATACAAATAACGCATTTGAATCAACATTCAATGCAGATGATTCACTAGATATTGCTAGTGATGATCTACCATTTTAGAAAGGAAGGACTTACTTATGGCATTTAAAAAACAACGTATGGGTCGTAAAAAAGTTTGTTACTTCACTAAGAACAAAATTAAGGAAATCGACTACAAAGACGTAGAATTATTAAAACGTTTCATCAACGCTAACGGGAAAATCATTCCTAGACGTGTGACTGGAACTCGTGCAAAATACCAAAGAATGTTAGCAACAGCTATTAAACGTGCCCGTCAAATGGCTTTGTTACCTTACGTGGTTGACTAATTAGACTTCATATATTGAAGTCTTTTTTTTTATTTTATATAATAGTCGTATGATAAAAACGAAACAAATTACTACAGGTGCGATGGTTTGCGCTATTTATGGAGCTTTATTATTTTTAAATCAACAGAGTGCATTGATGATTGAATCTAGTGCTTCTTGGATTTTTGCATTTCCTGTACTTATTTATACAGTCATGAGTGGTGTTAAAATGGGTGCATTGGTTACCATATGCATGGGTTTGATGACGATGTTTTTTGGTGGCTTTACAACCTGGTTTTATAGTTGGACCTCATTATTAATTGGATTTATATATGGGGCGGGCGTGTTTAAGCATGCTAAGAATATGACTAATTTTATTATTTGTTTTATTCTTTCTATTATAGCTAATTTATGCATCATTCTATTGTGGAGTACTTTGTTTGGTATTGATTTTTATGAAGATTTCCGCTTGATTTCACAATATATTCCTGGTATAAGCTTAAAAGTATTTACATACTTGATGATAGGATTACTAGGTCTATTACAGGCGTTATGTATTCATTTAGTAGCATTAATGGTGTGCTTACGTATGCATATGGACATTATTCCTCCACAACCATTATCTAAGGTACAAAGCCCAAGATGGATAGGGATAGGTTCTGTTGTGGTGTGGATTGCGTTCTTTTTTGTTCAAAATGTGATAGAATGTCCAACGGGGATCGTTGATTTAGCACAAGTTATTTTCTTTTTGGATTGTACCTTGTTATTATATTTTGGAGTTGTTTATTTTATGAGTTTATGTGTCAAATACCAAAAGAAGAAATGGTCATTTCTTTCTATTTTTGGTGCGTTTGTGCCTGGACTTAATTTATTGTGGATGTTTATGGGAGAGTTGGACTGTCTTTTACAGTTACGAAAAGAATAGAGGTTTTCTATATGAAACAGTTTGAAAAATGGCGTAGTCTATGCGTTACAGGTCTAGCTTTGGGCCTTATACTATCAATCCTGTTGTTTTTAAAGAAAGAATATATATATATGATTGCTGCTTTGGTTGTATGGATTGTTTTTATCTATGCTTTCTTTGGCTTTTGGAAATCTTTAAAAGAACATGGAATGAAGACGGAAGTAGATATTTCAAGAGTTTTAGGTAAAGATGCCAAAGATGCTTTGAATTTTGGAAATGTGGGTATCTTAACTTATAACGAAGAATACATTGTAACTTGGGCTTCGCCTTTCTTTAAAGAGAAGGGTATTACGTTGACTAATAGTAAATTAACCAGCTGGATCAGTAATATTCGTACTTTGTTTGATGACAATGTGGATATGGTTATTGGAAAATCGGAAGGTCGAATTTACGAAATCACGAGAAAAAGAGATGCTCAAATTTTATATGTGAAGGATATTACAGATTACTATAATATGCGTCAGCAGTATTTAGACAATGAAATAGTGATTGGGTTATTGCAGTTAGATAACTATATGGAATATCAGTCTTATGAAAATGAAGAAATCATGGCCAAAATCAATACACATTTAAGAGCTGCTTTAGTAACGTGGGCTAAAGATAATAAGATGTTTGTTAGACGTTTACGTTCAGATCGTTTTTTGGTGATTTTGAATAAAGAAATCTTAACGGAAGTACGGAAACAGAATTTTACTATTTTACAACTTATTAAGGATGAGGCAAATAAATTAGATGTTTCAATTACGTTAAGTATGGCTTTTGCGTATGGATCAAATGATTTTACGGTACTAGATGATATGGTCAATGAATTGATTGAACTTGCACAAAGTCGTGGTGGAGATCAGGCGGCTATTCGTTCAAGTGGAGGAACGGTTCAATTTGTGGGTGGAAACTCCGAAACAAGTTCAACACGTTCTAAAGTTCGTGTACGCATTATGGCACAATCTATTCAAGAAGCTATTATGGAATCGAATCGTGTCTATATTGCAGGACATGTTATGAGTGATTTTGACTGTATGGGAGCATGTCTAGCTTTATCTAGCTGGGTACATGCGTTAGGCAAGGAAGTATTTATTGTTTTAAAGGATGTTCCTAGAGATGAGCAGCTTCAAGAAATGATGAATTCATTTGTTACTGTCATTCAAGAAAGACATACTTTGATTACTCCAGATGAGGCGATGGATTCTATAGATTATAATAAAGATTTATTGATTATGGCTGATCATGGTATTCCTGCAATATCAAGTGTCAAAGAATTTGTGGATCGATGCAATCGTATCCTTGTGATTGATCATCATAGACGTAGTGATGCGTTTGTTAAGAATACTTTGTTGACATATGTTGAAAGCAGTGCAAGTTCAGCGTGTGAATTAATTGTTGAATTGCTTCAAAATATTCCAAATCATATTCCTATTTATGAAATGGAAGCGACGATTATGTATTTGGGTATTTTAGTGGATACAAATCGTTTTAAAATGCATACGGATGCCCGTACGTTTGAAGCAGCAGCTGCCTTACAAAATTGGGGAGCTAATACAAGTCGTGCTGAAAAAGCTTTGTGTGAAGACTATTTGTATTTCTCTATGAAGAATGCATTGATTCAGCAGGCAAAGCCTTATTACAATCATTTTATGATTGCAGCGATTGATGGTGAAACATTAGATAAGACGATGATGGCTCAGGTTTCACAAGCTTTATTATTGATTAAAGGCTGTGTTGCTAGTTTTACCATCGCAAAGGTAAAGACAAATCCGAATGCCGTTGCGATAAGTGCTCGTAGTGATGGGTCTTATAATGTTCAAAAAATTATGGAAAAATTAAATGGTGGCGGCCACTTTAGTGCGGCTGCTGTCGAAAGAGAAGGTGTATCCGTGCAACAGATGAAGGATATGATCTTAAATTGTATAGAGGAGGAACTTAAAAATGAAGGTAATATTGCTTAAAGATATTCGTAAATTAGGAAAGAAAGATGATGTAGTTGAGGTAAGTGATGGCTACGCAAGAAATTTCTTATTTAAGAATAAATCGGCGATTGCGTATACAAAGGGTTCTGCCAAAGTTTTAGATAAACAAATGGAAGAAAGAGCTGAACACGAGGCTGAGTTAAAAAAAGAAGCTGAAGCTTTGAGTGAAACTTTAAAGGGTATTACTTTAGAGTTTACTTTGAGTACAGGTAAAAATGGAGCTACTTTTGGTTCTGTTTCTAGTAAACAAATTGTGGAAGCTTTATCTAAAAAAGGGATTCGTGTTGATAAAAGAAAACTTCAATTGGAACAATCTATCGCATCTTTAGGGGTGACTCGTGTTCCTGTGGATTTATATCGTGGACAAGTGATTGGTGAAATTGTTGTTCATGTAAGTGAAAAGGCATAATATGTCGCGTGAAATGCCTAACGCAGTTTCCTTAGAACAATCAGTGCTTGGCTCTTTGATGGTATATCCTAAAGTCATTCAAGATTGTCAGGAACTCGATCTACATGTAGAAGAATTTTATTTGCCTTCTCATCAGCAGATTTATCAGGCTATCTGTACAATTCATGAAAATGGCCAACCTATTGACATGAATACGGTGGTCAATCGTTTACAGGAAACAGATCAGTTAGAGTCTAGTCAAGGAGCAGATTATATTATTCGTTTGGCAGACTCAGCTATTTCGAGTGCAACATCAAGATCTTATATTGAAACGATCAAAAATAAGGCGCAGCTAAGAAGGTTGATTTATGTTGCGGATAAAATTAGTGAAGAAGGCTATTCATCTGGCGAAGATATTGATACAGTTTTAGATGATGCGGAACGCTTAGTTATGGATGTAACTAGACATCGTAGGGGAAGCGAATTTGAATCAAGTGAAGAAATCGTTACTCGTGTCATTAATGAATTAAAAGAGCTTCGTATGATGAAAGGTGTAACTGGAATTGAAACGGGTTATGTCTTATTGGATCGTATGACGAATGGTTTTCAGCGTGGTGATTTAATTATTCTTGCAGCTCGTCCTGCCATGGGAAAGAGTGCCTTGGCTTTAAATTTTGCAGCTCAAGTTGCGAAACGTAATGAAGGAGCTGTTGCGATATTTTCACTGGAAATGCCTAGTGATTCGATGATGAAGCGTTTAATGAGTTCGGAATCTCAGGTATATTCGGATAAGCTTCGTAGTGGTAAATTGACAAATGAGGAAATGTCTCGTTTATATGAGGCAGGTTCACATTTGAGTGAAAGAAAGATTTATATTGATGACACAAGTAGTATCAAGGTATCTCAGATTTTCTCGAAGTGTCGTAAATTAAAGAGTGAAAATGGCTCTATTTCTTTAGTTGTAATTGACTACTTGCAGCTGATTACGGGAACACGCGCAGATTCTCGTCAACAAGAGGTTAGTGATATTTCGCGTAATTTAAAGATTTTGGCAAAAGAAATGGAATGTCCAGTTATTGCACTTTCTCAGCTTTCTCGTAAGGTTGAAGAAAGAACGGATCATGAACCGCAATTGTCTGATTTACGTGAGTCTGGATCAATCGAGCAGGATGCCGATATCGTAATGTTTCTATATCGTAGTAATTATTATGATAAAGATAAGGAATCACAAGAAGAAACAGAAGTTGTTGATTTATCTTTGGCAAAACATCGTAATGGCGGTATTGGAAAGATTCAATTGGCTTTTGAAAAGAATATATCTCGTTTTACAAATTTAGAAGCCTCTGGAGATGATATTTATGCGCATTGATTTATTGTGTAGCGGCTCAAAAGGCAACAGTTGTTTGATTCGTCATGAAGATACGCAATTGTTGATTGATTGTGGTTCAACAAAAAAGTATTTGATGGAAAGCTTTAAAAAGGTTGGAGCTTGTGTTGATGATACAAATGGTGTTTTGATTAGTCATGCTCATTCGGATCATGTTTCGCAGTTAAAGCATTTTAAGCATTTGGATGTGTATTCTTATTGTGATTTAAAGGATGCGTTAGATAAACATGATGTAGTACCGAATCAAAAGTTGATTATCAAAGATTTGAGCATTCAATTTCTAGGTTTGTCTCATGATTCGCCACATACAATTGGTTTTGTGGTAGAGTCGGATAAAGAAAAGCTTGTGTATGTAACGGATACAGGTTATGTACCCAATCAAATCAAACCGTATATTGCGAATGCAGACCATTATATCTTTGAAAGCAATCACGATGTGGATCGTTTGATGCATACAAAGCGTCCGATGTTTTTAAAACAGCGTATTTTGAGTGATAATGGGCATTTGAATAATGAAGATTCAAGTTTAAATTTAACTTCCTTGATCAATGCGAAGACAAAAAATATTGTTCTTGCGCATTTGAGTGAAGAGGCGAATACGCAAGATCTAGCATTGGATACATTTTCGAATGTACTATTACGAAAGGACTTACATCCTTCTGGAATTGATGTAAGAGCGGCAAAGCAGTTTGAAGTTTTGACAATTGATTAGAATTGTTTAATGATAAAAAACAGAATATTCGTATACTATAACACTGGAAGTTTTGGAGTATTCCATTTCTTTCAGTGTTTTCTATTATGGACAAGGATGGTATAATTATGACTATAAAGGTAGGTAATTTAAATGTTAAAAGTTATTGATCATCCGTTGATTAAGCATAAATTAACAGTTATGCGAAAAAAAGAAACGGGAACGAAAGATTTTCGTCAAAACTTAGATGAAATTGGAGGATTAATGGTTTATGAAATCACTCGTGATTTGCCTTTGAAACCAATTGAAATCGAAACACCAATTTGTCAGTACACAGGTTATGAATTGGCTAAAAAAGTTGTGATTGTGCCAATTTTACGTGCTGGACTAGGTATGGTAAATGGAATTCAGGATTTGATTCCAACCGCAAAGATTGCGCATGTGGGTATGTATCGTGATGAAGAAACGCTAGAGCCACATACTTATTTTGAAAAATATCCAAAGAACTTAGAAGATGCGATCACAATCGTTGTGGATCCAATGCTCGCAACTGGTGGTTCAAGTGTAGCAGCAATCGATATGGTTAAGAAGCAAGGAGCTACAAATGTGAAGTTGGTTTGTTTGGTTGGTGCACCTGAAGGTGTTAAAACAGTTGAAAAAGCACATCCAGATGTAGATATTTACTTAGCTTCACTAGATGACCATTTAAATGAACATGGATATATTGTTCCTGGTTTAGGAGATGCTGGAGATCGTATTTTCGGTACGAAGTAATTGATGAAACCTTATGCTTTTTCGGGAATGTTATGCACAAGCATGCTCATATTTGGGCTTATCGGTTATAATATTGATGGCTGGTTACATACTACGCCTTTATTTGTGATTGTAGGTTTAATGTACAGTATTATTGGTAGTATTATTTTATTAATAAAAAAATCGAGGTAAAGCAATGCAGCAAATGAATAAAAAAATAGTAAAGTATACTTTGATATTTAGTTTATTTTGCTCTTTGGTTTGTGCAGTTATTTTTCATTCTCAAATGATTCAAGTATTTATAGCTGTTTGGATAGGTTGCCTTACAGGTTTAGTGGGGTATCGTAAGATTGTTCAAATGGCTTTAAATATTCCAACAGATGAAATAGCTGGAAAAAAGATAGGTACACAAGAATATATGAAAAGATATCTTATGTATGGTCTAGTTTTAGTTATTTGTCAATTAATGGAGTTGCCAATTTTGGCAGTTCTTGTTGGGCTTATGTGCAATAAAGGAGCTATTCTTTTATATGCACTAAAAGAAAAGGAGGATTTCCATGAGTGATGTAAGTGCAATTATCATTCACATTGGAAAGTTCTCTTTACAGATTCAACAATCTATTCTTGTATGGCTTGGAATTTGTGTTTTCTTTGCGTTCTTCTTCTACTTTGCAGGAAAGAAAATTGAAAAACAAGATCCTTCAAAAGCTAGTAAAGGGATTGTGTATATTTGTGAGGAGATCTACAACTTAGTGCTTTACGTAATTAAAGATAACTTAAGGGAAACTACAAAGAAATATATTCCTATGTTTGGCACTTTGATTGTGATGATGATTGTAAGTAACTTGATTGGTTTGATTGGGCTTCAAAATCCAACGAGCAATGTAAGTTTTAATGCGACATTGGCTGTCACAATGTGGTTGATGATCCAAGGTAATGGTATTAAAAAAGGTGGATTATTAGCACGAATGAAAGAGTTGACAGAGCCGATGTTCTTGTTGACACCATTGAATGTCATAGGAGAGTTGGCGTTGCCTATCTCATTAACAATGCGTTTATTTGGTAATATTTTGGCAGGATATATCATTTCTATGTTGGTGTATACATTGATTAAAATGTTGATGCCAATAGGATTGTTAGGATTATTAGTAACGCCATTTTTACATATGTATTTTGATATATTCTCAGGTGTAATTCAGACATATATCTTCTTTACACTAAGCTCGTTCTTCTTAGGACAGCAAGTGGTGATTCAAGAAGATTAATAAATAGGAGGAAAATAAAATGTTTAATGAATTTTTCGTACGTGGTATGGCTTGCTTAGGTGCAGGTATTGCGATGATTGCTGGTTTAGGTCCTGGTATTGGTCAGGGTATTGCAGCTAGTAAAGGTGCAGAAAGCGTTGGTCGTAATCCAGATGCAGCAAGTAAAATTCAATCTATCATGGTATTAGGTATCGCCTTAGCCGAAACAACAGGTATCTATGCTTTGATCATTGCGATTTTATTGATTTTCATCAAAGGTTAATGATTGGGAGAATCGGTAATGATTGACTTTAATATTGACAATTATTTGCGAATTTCATTGACCGATGTTGTTTTAGTTTGTATTTCTACTTTTTTGATTGTAATGTTTGCCAAAAAATTCTTTTGGGAAAAATTACTAACATTAATTCAAAAACGACAAGATTTAATTCAAGAAAATATCAATTCTTCAGTAGCTATTAAAAAGCAGGCTGAAGATGTTAAAGAACAGTATGATGAAAAATTGCGTAATGTATCGCAAGAAGCTCATACCATTATTGTTTCAGCTAGAGCACATGCGGATCAAGAAAAACAGCAGATTATAAAAGAAGCAAATGACGAAGCTTTGCGTATTAAGAAAAACGCAAATGAAGATATCGAACGTCAGAAGCGTGACGCTCAAAAAGAAATGAAAAAAGCAATTAGCGATGTCGCATTAAGCGCAGCTAGTCAGTTGATTAAAAAAGAAATGGATGAAGAAACACAGAAGCAGTTTGTGGAAGATTTTATTGAACAGGCAGGCGATAAACAATGGTAGATTACACGCCTTATGCTCAGGCTCTATTTGAATTAGCACAAGATTCAAAGCAAGAAATGGCTTGGATGTCAGAGCTAAAGCAAGTAGCGCAAGTGATTACTTCAGTACCAGAATTAAACAAGATTCTAGCACATCCAAGTATTTCTCGAGTAAAGAAAAAGGAAATCATCCAAACAGCTTTCGAATCCGAATTAGATACAACTGTATTTCGTTTCTTGCTTGTGTTAAATGAGCATAATGAACTTTCTCATCTTGATAAAATCAGTGATGCGTATGAAGAGTGTTATCGAAAGAAACATAGAATTGAAATCGTTAAAGTAACGAGTGCATCAAAACTAGATGAAGATCAATTATCAAGATTGAAAGAGATGTTAGAGAAAAAAATGAATAAGACACTTGAACTTGAAGTACAAGTGGATCCATCTTTGATTGCAGGTATTAAAGTACAGGCGAATGATTTAGTGATGGATAATACGGTCATTGCGAAGATTGACGCAATGAAGGAAGCAATTAATAGATAAGCAGGTGATATGATGAGTTTAAATCCAGCAGAGATTTCAAAATTAATCAAAGCTCAAATTCAAAGTATCGACCAGGATCTTGAAATGAATGAAAGTGGTACTATCCTAACAGTAGGTGATGGTATCGCAACAGTATATGGATTGAAAAATGCCATGATGAGTGAATTGTTGTTATTCCCTCACGATGTATATGGTATGGTCATGAACTTAGAAGACGAACAAGTAGGTGTCGTATTACTAGGTGATAATTCCGATATCAAAGAAGGTGACGTTGTAAAACGTACAGGTCACATCATTGAAGTTCCAGTTGGTGATAGTTTGATGGGTCGTGTTGTCAATGCATTAGGACAACCGATTGATGGTTTAGGTGAAATCAAAACAGATAGAACACGTCCAGTAGAACGTGTGGCCCCAGGTGTAATGACAAGAAAGAGTGTATCGGTTCCATTACAAACGGGTTTAAAAATTATTGACTCTATGATTCCAATTGGTCGTGGACAACGTGAGTTGATCATTGGTGACCGTCAAACAGGTAAAACAGCAATCGCAATCGATACGATTTTGAATCAAAAAGATCAAAATGTAAAATGTATTTATGTGGCGATTGGTCAAAAGGCAAGTACTGTAGCTCAAATCGTTGAAAAATTAAAACAACACGGAGCTATGGAATATACTACGATCGTAGCGGCTACTGCATCTGAAGCAGCGCCATTACAATATATTGCACCTTATGCAGGCTGTGCAATGGGTGAGGAATGGATGGAAAACGGAGAAGACGTATTAATTGTTTATGATGATTTATCAAAACATGCCGTAGCCTACCGTACACTGTCTTTACTTCTTCGTCGTCCTCCTGGACGTGAAGCGTATCCTGGAGATGTCTTCTACTTACATTCACGTTTATTAGAGCGTGCAGCACGTTTAAATGAAAATTATGGTGGTGGATCTTTAACTGCTTTACCAATCATTGAAACACAAGCCGGAGATATTTCTGCCTATATTCCTACAAACGTAATTTCAATTACGGATGGACAGATTTTCTTGAAAACAGATATGTTTAATGAAGGCGTTCGTCCAAGTGTAGATAGTGGTTTAAGTGTAAGTCGTGTAGGTAGTGCTGCACAGACAAAAGCTATGAAGCAGGTTTCTGGTTCATTAAAGCTTGAACTAGCTCAATATCGTGAAATGGAATCTTTTGCGAAGTTTGGTTCAGATTTGGATGCGAGTACAAAAGATGTATTGGATCATGGTGCAAGATTAACTCAATTATTGATTCAAAAACAATATTCACCATTAACAGTGCCTGAACAAGTATTATCTTTGTATGCTGCAAAAAATAGATATTTAAAACCTGTTGAAGTAGATCACGTTGGTGAATTTGAACAAGGAATGTTGGAGTATGCACATCGTGAATATCCTTATGTTTTAGATCAGATTGAAATGAAAAAGGCAATTGACGATGAATTAGAAGCGGATATTAAGAAGGCTTTGGATGCATACGCAAAACAATATGCACTAGAAAAGGGTGCGCAACATGGCACAGAGTAGACAGGCTATTCAGGCCCGAATCAGTTCCGTTAGTTCAACTAAAAAAATCACAAAAGCAATGCAGCTGATTGCTTCAAGTAAATTAACTAGACAAAGACAAATTATGGAAGAAAACCGTAGTTATGCACAAGGTCTTCAAGAACTATTCACAATGGTACTTCGTAGTACTGGAGATGATTCTATATATTTAAATGAGAATCAAGGAAAGCCAGGTTTTATCTTTGTGATCACAAGTGATATGGGACTTTGTGGTGGTTACAATGCAAACGTGTATCGTATGATACAAGATGAGTTTTCTGAAAAGGATCATGTAGTTATGATAGGAATTCGTGGTTCTGCATGGATTTCAAAACGTGACTATAATGTTGAAACTGTATTAAGTGATCTTGACGAGGATGATGTATATAATGCTTTATCGAAATGTATGCAGGATGCATTAGACTTGTTTGAAAAGAAAGAGATTTCAAAAATTCAAATTTTATATACGCACTATAAAAACACATTGACATTTGTTCCTACTTTAGAAACGGTTTTACCTGTTTCTAAGCCTCAGGAAGAAAAGAAGTCAGGCATGCATGCGGATATGATTTTTGAACCAGATAAGGAAACAATGCTACAAAACATGATTCCTATGGTGACAAAATCAATTCTTTACTCTCGTTATTTAGAGAGTAAAACAAGCGAACAGGCTTCTCGAAGAATGGCAATGGAGAGTGCAACTGACAATGCAGAAGAGTTGCAGAATAATCTTGAACTTGCATATAACCGTGTACGTCAAGGAGCTATCACGCAAGAAATCACTGAAATTGTCGGTGGTGCAAATGCACTTTCATAAAGGAGGGTAAACATGAGTCAAAATATTGGAAAAGTCGTTGAGATCATTGGTCCGGTTGTGGATATTCAATTTTCACAAAATAATTTACCAGATTTATTAACGGCAATTGAAATTGAACGCCCAAATGAAGAAAATCTAATTGTAGAAGTCGAACAAGATATCGGTGCTGATAGAGTACGTTGCATTGCGATGGGAAGTACAGATGGTTTGGTTCGTGGTATGGATGCCATTGATACTAAAAAACCAATTCAGGCTCCTGTCGGAGAAAATGTATTGGGTCGTATGTTTAATGTTTTGGGTAAACCAATTGATGGTTTAGGTGATGTAGATGCTCAAACTATGCCAATTCATAGAAAAGCACCAGCATTTGATGAACAAAGTACAACAAGCGAACCATTGGAAACAGGTATTAAAGTTATTGACTTACTATGTCCTTACGCAAAGGGTGGTAAGATTGGATTGTTCGGTGGTGCCGGGGTAGGTAAAACCGTATTGATTCAAGAGTTGATCCACAATATTGCCAAAGAACATGGTGGTAAATCCGTTGTAGTAGGCGTTGGAGAAAGAACTCGTGAAGGAAATGATATGTATCACGAGATGAAAGACAGCGGTGTATTAGATAAAACAGTATTGGTTTATGGACAGATGAATGAAAGTCCAGGAGCCAGAATGCGTGTTGGATTAACTGGTCTAACAATGGCAGAATATTTCCGTGATGTAGAACACCAGGACGTATTATTGTTTATTGATAATATCTTCCGTTTTACACAGGCAGGATCTGAAGTTAGTGCCTTATTAGGACGTGTTCCTAGTGCTGTAGGGTATCAGCCTACATTAGCTACAGAAATGGGACAGTTGCAAGAAAGAATCACATCAACAAAAGATGGTTCTATCACTTCTGTACAGGCTATTTATGTACCTGCGGATGACTTAACGGACCCAGCTCCAGCAACAACATTTTCTCACTTGGATGCAAAAACGGTATTAGACCGTGACATTGCGGCATTAGGTATTTATCCTGCCGTAGATCCACTTGAATCAAGTTCACGTATTTTGGATCCACTTGTAGTTGGGGAAAAGCACTATAAAGTAGCTCGTGGAGTACAAAATATTCTACAGAGATATAAAGATTTACAGGATATCATTGCCATCTTAGGTATGGATGAATTAAGTGAAGAAGATAAGAAAGTTGTTAACCGTGCACGTCGTGTTCGTAATTTCTTGTCGCAACCATTTAATGTTGCTGAAGTATTCTCAGGTATTCCTGGAAAATATGTACCTTTGGAAGATACAATTCGCAGTTTCGAACGCTTATTAGCAGGTGAATTTGATGATCTTCCAGAACAAGCATTCATGTTTGTTGGAACAATTGAAGAAGCACAGGAAAAAGCTAAAAAAATGGCTGGTGAATAGTCATGATTGCTTTTAAAGTAGTAACACCAAAAGGCGAATATTTAAAGCAGGAAGTCAAAAGTATCCATGTAAAGACGGTGGTTGGAGAAACAACAATTTTACCAAATCACATGCCTATCTTTGCATCTTTGGTGCCTTGTAAGCTTGTTTTGAAAAACGAAAATGATGAAGAAGAAATCTTTGCGATTTCTGGTGGCTTTTTACAATTCAACAAAAATGAAGGCATGATTCTAGCTGATGCGATCGAAGGAAAAAAAGATATCGATCTTGAGCGTGCAAAAAAATCAATGGAACGTGCTAAAGAGCGTTTAGAGAAAAAAGATTCAGATACAAATCTAAAAAGAGCTCAGTTATCATTGGAAAGAGCAATTAATAGAATTCATGTATATGGCGAGTAATCCTCGCCATTTTCTTTTATTAAATTTTAGCAAACTTATTGCATCAGTGCTAAAAATGAGTATAATAGTAATTAGCAGTTAGAATAACTAAGTGCTAAAAGGAGGATGAATTATGTTACAACCTTTACATGATTATGTTTTATTAAAGAAAGAGAAAGAAGAAAAAACTACGGCAAGTGGAATTATTTTGACAAGTGGAAAAGAAAAGTCAAAGCTTGCAGTTGTCGCAAGTATTGGTGCAGATGTTAAAGATGCGGGATATGCTTGTGGAGATAAAGTTTTATATAAAGAATATTCAGGAACTACAATGCAGCTTGATGATGAAGAATTCATTGTCATCAAAGATGAAGATATCATTGCAGTAAGTAAGTAGTAGGAGGTAATGAATTATGGCTAAAGAAGTACGTTTTTCAAAAGATGCTCGTGAATCCATGTTAAGAGGTGTTAACACATTAGCAAATGCAGTTCGTGTTACTTTAGGTCCTAAAGGACGTAATGTTGTTCTTGAAAAGGAATATGGATCCCCATTGATCACAAACGATGGTGTAAGTATTGCTAAAGAAATTGAATTGGAAGATAAGTTTGAAAATATGGGTGCTAAATTGGTATATGAAGTTGCCAATAAGACAAATGATACAGCTGGAGACGGAACAACAACAGCTACAATTTTAGCTCAAAGTATGATTGAAAATGGTTTACGTCAAGTGGATCGTGGTGCAAATCCTGTATTGATGCGAGAAGGTATTGAAAAAGCAGCTAAGGCAGTAAGTGATTATATCTTATCTGTTTCTAAGAAAGTAGAAAGCAGTAAAGATATTGCCAATGTTGCGACAATTTCATCTGGATCGGAAGAAATTGGTAAGATTATTGCGGATGCGATGGAAAAAGTTGGTCGTGATGGTGTCATTTCAACAGATGATTCAAAAGGCTTTGAAACAGAACTTGAGATTAGTGAAGGTATGCAATATGACAAGGGTTATGTTTCTCCATATATGGTTAGTGATCGTGAAAAGATGGAAGCTATAATGGAAAATGCTTATGTATTAGTAACGGATCAAAAGATCACAAACATTCAGGAAATTTTACCTTTACTTGAACAATTGGTTCAGGCAAATCGTGCGTTATTGATTATTGCGGAAGATTTAGAAAATGAAGTAGTTTCTACTTTGGCATTAAATAAACTTCGTGGAACATTCAATGTAGTTGCAACTAAAGCTCCAGGCTTTGGCGACAACCAAAAAGAAATGTTGCAAGATATTGCGATTATGACAGGTGCTAAATTCTATTCAAAAGATTTGAATATGGAATTAAAAGATATGCAGTTATCGGATTTGGGTACAGTTAAAAAGATTGTTGTCACAAAAGATAATACGACAATGATTGGTGGAGCTGGAAGTAAAGAAGATGTGGCTGCCCGTGTATCTGAAATTGAAGCACAAATGGAAAATACAACAAGTGATTATGATAAGAAACGTATGGCAGAGCGTTTAGGTAAATTATCAAATGGTGTTTCAATCATTAAAGTGGGTGCTGCAACTGAAAGTGAATTGAAAGAAAAGAAACTTCGTATTGAAGATGCGTTGAACTCAACTCGTGCTGCTGTTAGTGAAGGTATTGTAGTTGGAGGTGGATCTTGTTTAGTAAAGGCTTATGTGGCATTAAAAGATGAAATAAAATCGGATGTAGTTGATGTACAAAAAGGTATTAAAGTTGTATTTGATGCATTGTTAGCTCCAATTGCACAGATTGCTGATAATGCTGGATATAACAGTGAAGAGATTGTTGAAAGACAAAAAGAAGCAGGTGAAAATGTAGGATTTGATGCAAAACATGGTGAATGGGTAGATATGATTGAATCTGGTATCATTGATCCTACAAAAGTAACTCGTAATGCATTGATGAATGCTTCTAGTATTTCAGCTTTGTTCTTAACAACAGAAGCTGGAGTTGCTAAAATTGATAAAGAAGAACCAGCACCTACAATGCCTCAGGGAATGTATTAACAGTTGATTGAATAGCTAAGGTTTTGATTACTTTAGCTATTTTTTTGTGCAAAGAAAGCTTTTGAAAGTAATGTAAATTATGTGTCAAAAAGGCAAAAAAACGTTTTCCGCTTGCGCTATCATATCTGTACAACTCGAGGGAGGTATAGATTATGAAAGGTAAATTATAAAAAACGTTTGCTTCTAGTGCTGTTGCATTAAGCATGTTAGTCGGATGTAGTTCAGGAAGTGGAACTGCTGCAACTGAATTAAAGGAAGGAGATACGGTCAAGATTGGTTTGAACTATGAATTGTCTAGTGCTGTAGCTTCTTATGGTCAAGCTGGGTATAAAGGTGCAACGCTAGCTATCAAGGAAAATAACGCAAACAAGGATTCAAAATATAAAATTAAAGCTGTCAAAATGGATAATAAAGGAGATGCTAGTGAACCTACTTCAGCAGCTACAAAATTGATGACTGAAGATAGTGTAGCTTTTATAGTTGAACCTGCAACTTCAGGTGCTTCTATTGCGACATATCCAGTAGCGGATCAAAACCAAGTTCCAGTCATTTCACCATCTGCTACTCAGGTAGATGCAACAATGAATGGGGATTCTCCTTATGAATATGCGTTCCGTATTTGTTTTGAAGATTCATATCAAGGTAAGGCAATGGCTAAATTTAGATATGAAAACTTAGGTAAGAAAAAAGCTGTTATCATTAACGAAGTTAGTGATTATGGAAAGGGTCTAACTAAAGAATTTACACAAAATTTGAAGATTTAGGTGGAGAACTTGTAGCTACAGAAAGCTATAACACTAAAGACACTGACTTTGCCGGTATCATCACGAAAGCAAAAGATAAAGGTGATGATGTATTTGAATCAGAAAAATTAGCAGAACTTGCAGGTAAAGAAAATTTAAATAACTGCTACTATTCAACTGCTTATACTACAGTTAATGCAAGCGATACTTTAACAACATTTGTTGATGCATATACTAAAGAATATGGAGAAGCTCCAAATATGTTCTCTGCATTAGCTTACGATGCTGCTAATTTAGTTTTACAAGCCCTGGAAAAATCAGCTAAGACTGGTGCTATTCTACAAAAGGCAATTGCAGATTCTGATTTTGAAGGTTTAACTGGTTCATTCACATTTGATAAGACACATTCACCTAAGAAGTCTGTATTAGTTTTTAACTTAGTAGATGGTGTTCAAACGGAAGCCGTTTCAGTAGATCCAAATAAATAAGTCTTTGTTCAAAGGGGGGAACAATTTCCAATGTCATTAAGTTAAGAAATAACGAACTGTCCAGATACTATTGTCTGGATGGTATTTTTATTTGAAAGCACAGCGAAATTTGTAGTATTGCTACTACATTTTAAAAAATATATAACCTGAATTATTCATGAAAATATAAAAATTCGTAGAATGTTCCTAATTTAAAGGAAATCTACGAATTTTTCTTATCACCCATTGGGTGAACTTTTCATATAAGAAAAGCTCCTCTATAATATAGGCGTCAAAACCAAAAAAAGGAGCCATACCTATGATACAAACTAATTCACTTTTTGACAAGATTAATTTTAACGGTGGAAATCTTTCCAGTGATGGTGGATCCATTCTTCTTTCTCAATTTCTTAAAAAGATAAATTTGAAAAAACTATTAGATTCTATTTCATTTGTGGATTTAAGACATCTTCCTGTATATTCAAACACGAATATCTTGTTTCAACAAATTATCAAATGTTTACTGGGATATAATGACCAGTCTGATCAGAAAATATTAATTAATGATCCTTTACTGTCACTCAAATCCTTGATATGTTCTCAAGCTACGGTAAGTCGTTTCTATGACCGTGTATCTTTAAATACAACCAATGAATTCAAAAAAATCATTACTCAGCTTGCATATGATTTTGTGAATACAAATATAGATGATCCAATTCTTGATGCGGATTCCACCATGGTTACAACTTGTGGCAACCAGGAAGCCAGTGCCTATATTCATCATTATCAGGAAAATGGATATCATCCACTCATAATCAATGAATACCATTCAAAGCTCTTACTTTCATCTTTGTTGAGAACTGGCTCTGCTTATTCTTCTAATGGAATCATTGAAGAACTTGAACAGATATTTACACAATTGAACAATACCGGAAATATAAGATTCAGAGGTGACAGCGCCTTTTACAGAAGGGATTTGTTTAAATATCTGGAAAACAACCAGGTTACGTATTATATCCGAGTTAAGAATTTTAAGAAAAACATTAGAGAATCCGTAATGGATATGGTCATAAATCAGGTAGACTGGAATGATTTTGACTATACAGAACCTTATTATGGAGAATATACGATTCAGATAAACAAGACAAAAAAGCGAAGAATTGTATACAAAGCCTTTCGCTTAGAAAAAGGCGGAATGCTTCAGTTAGTGCCTATGGTTTATTGCATAATCACAAATGATTTTGAGAAAAGTCCCAAAGAAGCAATGGACTTTTATGAAGCAAGAGGAAACAGCGAAAACTTTACAAAAGAATTAAAAGATGATTTCAACGGTGGGAATCCTTCACATAAAGAATTCGTAAAAAATGAAATGGATTTTCTAATTTCAAGTCTAGCCTACAATCTTTATCATGTATTCCAGCAAACAATATTAGAAGAAAAAGATCAGACAATACGAATGAATACATATCGATTGAAATATCAGAAAATAGCAGTCAAAGTGATACAACACGCAAGACAGGTAACGCTTAGTTTTAGCAGTGCCTACAAAAATAAAACTCAGTTTACTCAGTACTGGAATAAAGTGTTGCAGATTTAACGTTTTGAACCTATATTTTAAAAAATCAGCAATGTCTGATATCCTTTTATATACTCATTTCAAACCATTCGAAAACAAAATGAAAAAGATTAGCCGATTTGGATCCATCAACAAGGCTAATCTTCTTTTATTATCTTTTCATGAATAATTCAGGTATAATATTAGTTGTTAATCATATCTATAGTTAAAAGATACCGGTGATTTGGCTTTCACTTTCCGTTCATTCTGGCGATTAGGACGGATTGGCAGTATTTCTTTAGCTATCAGTGATTCAATATCAGGTGGATTCTTTCCGCCTTTTTCTTTGATTTTTATATTGTTACTTACTCTGCTGCAGAAATTATATAACACTAGCTTTGCATAAATTTCCTGCTCTATAAACATTCTTTTCTTTGAATGCAATACATTTAAATCTAGATGATATTTCAATTCACGATAACTCGTTTCAATCTCTCAACGAAGGTGGTACAGTTCTTTAATATCTTGTATATTGAATTCGGATTCGTCTAAATTTGTAATAATACTTTCGTAGGTATCATCACTAATTTTGAAACGTACAACACGACATTCAAAATCAAAATAAGGGCTTCCGTCAAAAAAATCAAATCTCTGATTCTTAGGGACAAACTTATATATTTCAGGATGAGCTTTTATTTCATTCGTTTGTTTAGTAGTTAGGGTACGGCGAACATGCATATCAAATTCTGCATCTGGAAAAGGGCCAAAACTTCGCAGTACGCTTGTTCTAGAATGAATATCCTTTACCCTGATCAAATACTTATGATTCTTCATACCTACTTTCACAAAAGAATTGATAGATTCATAGCCTCTGTCTGCAATGAAAATAGCTTTAGGACCATCATATCTATCCACTATTTCATTGAATGCACCATTTTCATTCATTACGGCATTTCCTTGAAGAACAATATCATCATAAGTACATTCCAATAGATCATAGCTTGTATTCAGATGATAGGCAAAGAAAGGTTTATTCGAATTATTGGCCTTATAAAAAGTGGTTTTAGTATTTTTGATAGCACTGCTGATAGGCAGAACAGAACCATCAACAGCGAGAAGGCGATAACCTTTGTGAAGCTTGATTTTCTGTGTTCGTTCATTGAACATATTGAATAATGTACGGAATGCATCTGGACGAATCTTACTACGTGCCTGTACAAATGAAGAAGCTGTAGGCGTATCAAGCTTATATCCAAACAATTTGAACATTTCATCTTTTAAAGATCCAGACTCTAATAAAAGCACATTGAAAAGAGTACTTCCAAAAAGATGTTTTCTTTTCCGTGTAAAATCCTTATTTGAATCAACAACGAATAGTGAAGGAGAATTATTCATGGTTTTGATGTCCTTCCGTATAAACAATTGGCCTATTATCAGAAATGATAATAGGCCACACATTTCTACCTGTATGTCAACAAAAAAATTCAAATTTTCCAAAAAAAAGAGGAGCACATTTTTTTATGTTCCCCTCAAAGCCGTCATTTCTTAACTTAATGACATTGGGATTCACCGTGTTCCTGTTGTTGAAAAAGGAAAACTTGTTGGATTGATTACAGAAGGTATGATTTCTAATTCGGGTACAACGAATGCGACGAGCTTAAGCATATATGAATTAAATTATTTATTGTCAAAAACGACTGTAAGCACAGTGATGGTAAAAAAAGTCATTTCTGTCGATGAAAATGAATTGGTGGAATATACAACACAGAAAATGTTGAAAAACAACATTGGATGTTTGCCGGTCACAAATGCTTCTGGCGAAGTTACAGGTATTGTAACGCAGAATGATGTGTTTAAATGTTTCTTGAATGTTCTTGGATGGGATGAAGTGGGTTCAAGAATTACGGTTGCCGTAAAAGATGAAATTGGTGCGATTGGTAAGCTGTCGGAAATTATTGCTGAAAATAAAGTGAATATCAATCATATTGGTGTGTATTCTTTTGAGGATGGAATTGCCAATCTGGTTATTCGTTGTGATACTATTGAACCAGATGATTTACAAGCAGATTTAGAGCGTAAAGGCTATAAAGTATTAGAGTGCTTCGTTCGTGATAAATAGAAAAAAAGGTCTAATTCATATGAATTAGGCCTTTATGCTTTTTCAGGTACAACAACGGCTAATCCGCCTAGTGCACTTTCTTTTAGTTCAATTGGAAGTTTCTTTCCTGTTAGATTCATGGTTTGTACAACCATATCAAAACTAACACGATTCTTTTTTACGTTACGCAAATATTTGGCAAGTCTTGCAGCATCCACGCTTCTTTGTGCAGCTATTGCATTTCTTTCAATACAAGGAATCATTACGTATCCGCCAACTGGATCGCATGTAAGTCCTAGATGGTGTTCTAATCCAATTTCAGCAGCACATTCAATTTGTTCGTTGTTTTGAAGTTGACAATAAGCGACAAAAGCAGCGCCCATGGAGCAGGCAGCACCAACTTCTGCTTGACATCCAGCTTTGGCACCTGAGATGGTTGCGTTTGTCTGAATTAGATTTCCAATCAATCCAGCGACTTTAAGTCCTTGGATAATTGTTTTTTTAGGATATTTTTGATCGTGATAGAAATGATATACAAGACTTGGTAAAACGCCACAGCTACCCATGGTCGGAGCTGTTACGACAATACCTCCACTGGCATTTTGTTCGTTGGCTGCATAGGCATAGCTACTTAGTAATAAACTGTTTTTATCTTGAATATCACTACAACTTTGTGCGGATTGGTGTAATGCATGGGCTACTCGATCAATTTTTAAGCTTCCAGGTAAAACACCAGTCTTCTTTAACCCGGTATTAACTGTTTTTAACATTTGTTTGAAGATTTGATTCATGTAAGAGTCAAAATCAGAATCTTCTACTTCATCGATATATTGGTCTAAACGTAAATGACGTTCATTACAATAGACTTGAATATCATCCATCTTTGTGTGTGGATAAATTTCTGGGTCTACATTTCCTTTTTTTCCATCGATTTCTATTTTACCGCCACCAATTGATACGAATGTATGTTTTGCAATTTTTGTATCCTTGTCAAATACTTCAATGATCATTGTGTTTGGGTGTTCAACAGGGGTTTTCATATCAAAAATGATCTCGCATTTACTAGTGCCTAACGTTTTTAATATGATTTTGTCTGTAAGGTGCCCTTTTCCTGTAAGTGCTAAAGAACCAAATAATGTAATTTTGAAGTTTGTAGCTTCTGGATACTGTTCATTGATATATTTAGAAGCCATCATTGGACCAAATGTGTGTGAACTGCTTGGACCTGGTCCGATTTTATAAATTGTCTTAATACTTTGCATGTTATTTTCCTTTCAGAATCTTAATATATTATATTGTATTTTTTTAAAAAGGGATATTAAAAAATTATATATTTATTAATAATTATTAAGATTTGTTTGTGTTAAAATATAGAGTGCTAGTAGTAGCGCGATAAGGGGATATGTTGATATGAAAGAAAAAGGAAATCGTATAAAGGGAATGGACGGATTGCGTGGTATTGCGATTATTGGAATTACGCTATTTCATATGTTTCCTAACGTGTTTAAAGGTGGGTATCTAGGGGTTGTTTTATTTTTTGTTTTAACTGGTTTTTTAATGGTTATCACAAATAAGAAAAAAATGGAGAACAGGGAGTTTTCTGCTATCAAATTTTATATATCAAGAATAAAAAGATTGTATCCACCATTGTTGGTAATGGTTTTTACAACTTTAGGTGTTTATTTCTTTTTGGCTAATGATAGTTTGCGTGGAATGAAGATGCAAGTATTAAGTATATTTGCGGGTTTTAATAACTTTTGGCAGATTTCACAAAGTTTGGATTACTTTACTAGAATTGCGAATACTTCACCATTTTCTCACTTATGGTTCTTGTCTATTGAAATGCAGTTTTATTTGATTTTTCCGCTTTTATTATTTGGATTATATAAGTTGGAAGAAAAAAAAGGAAATTCGAATACAATCAAGATAATGCTTGGAGTCACTGTTGCTTTTGCGTTAATAATGCCAATACTTTATTTATGTAAAGTGAATGTCACAAGATTGTATTATGGAACGGATACTCGAATTTATGCATTGTTTGCGGGTATGCTTTTGGGTTGGATATATACAAAGGAAGAAGAAACGAAAAAGAATTTTTGCATTTCACTTTCATTGATAGTTATATTAGTGGCTTCTTACTTTGTTTTTGATGGTAAAATGCCAATTGTATATTTATTGGTGTTAACACTAACGACAATTTTGTCTATGTTCTTAATTGAGAAAACGGCAAATAGCTCAGTTTCGTTGGATGTGCCTATATTAGATTGGATTGGTAAACATAGTTATGAAATTTATTTGTGGCAATATCCAGTCATTTATTTGTTTCAATATAAGGATTGGAATAAACATTTCATCATATATTTAGTTGAATTTGTAATTTTGATTGCACTTGTTGTATGGACAAATTATTTCTTAAAGGTGTTTAAATATAAACAAATCAAACCAAAATTTCAAAAAGCCGTGTTGGCTTGTGGAATCGTTGGGTTTGTATTTCAGGCCACAGGTGTTATTGCTTTAGCAACTTCAAAAGAAGTAGATTCTAGTGCGTTGCAAAAACGTATTGCCGAAAATGAAGAAGCTATCAAGAATAAGAAAAAGAATGCAAAATCAGATGGCAAAATGGAAAAGGCTAAAAATGTAGATTATAGTCCTAGTGGAAATTCACAGAAAGTATCGGATAAAGGTTTATTCTGTTTGGGAGATTCCGTTATGTTGTCAGCATATACAAATATACAAGCTGTTTATCCAGATGCAACTGTCGATGCAGCTGTTTCGAGACAAATGTCACAAGCACCAGATGTTTTGCGTTGGTACGAGTCAAAAGGGGCTGTGCATAATACAGTTGTGATGTCACTAGGAACAAATGGGGTATTGGATGAGAGTACGGTTGAACAAACATTAGAAATGATTGGTTCAGATAAATCTATTTTCTGGGTCAATGTATATGCACCTGGGGTTGAATGGGAAGCTAGCAATAATCAATATCTGAAGGAATTGGCTAAAAAGCATTCAAATATTACATTGATTGATTGGAATTCTTATATTTCTCAGCATACAGATTTATTAGAAGAGGATGGAATACATCCGATGGAATCAGGTGCTGATGCATATGCTCATTTAATTCAAGAAAAAATTAATGAGGTTATGCAAAAACAAAAAGAGATTGAAGAAAAAGCGAATAAATAAAAAGACTGCAGAGGAATTAATCTTCTGCAGTTTCGTTTTTATAATTGTCTAAATCGTTTGGAAAATTGATCTTATTTAGTTTTTTGATACTTAGTTCAATTGAAACATCAATATCAGCACTCGCATCATCAACGGTTTGTGTTCCGGTAAAGCTTAAAATCATGTGTGAGATTTTTTCGTTTTTGATGGTTGCAACAAGTGTAGCATGATCTAGTTTTATAGATCCCATATTATCTAGAAGGGTGGCTAATTTAGATGTGTTGACTTTAAATGTATATGTATCATTTTCTTTTTTAGAGGAATCAAATAATTTGCATAATTGATCGTCAGTTAAATCTAGAAATGGGTTGTATGTATTTAATTTTGAATTCTTTTTAAGTCCGATCTTATCGACTGTACTTTGGGTTTTTGTACCCATAGAATTTAAATATGTTTTTCCATCTTTAATGTAAAAGTTTAAAAAATTATTTTTCACATGATCGCCTGCAACTAAACCTATTGAAGTAGCAACTTGTAGATCTTCTTTTTGAAGAATTTGTGCATCAATATTCATTTTTGAATCTTTCATATCCAATGTTCCACTGATTTGGGCGCTTTTTAGATTTAATGTATTACCTAATGCATCAAAGAATGTAAGGATGTCATCATTGTTTTTTGAGTTTGAACATCCTGCAAGGCTAAGCGATAAAAAACAAGTTATAATTAGGGTTAAAAATTTTTTCATTCGGAACTCCTTTAAACGTTTATATTGTATGCACAATTAAAGGGAATGTCAAAATGGATAAATGAAAAAGCACCTACTTTGTGCAGGTGCTGAAAAAGGATAGGCAATATTTATAACTCATTTTTTAAATTTTGTCAAGTTTTTATTGACATTTGGTGGTTTTACTAGTAGTATAATAAATTGCATAATAGTGTGTGTTTTCAGGTGAAAACCACCTAGTATAGTACAAATTCGAACGAAAGGATGGCATGCATGGACAACAACAAAGCATATCGTATTGTCTCGTGTGGAAAAAAATCTTCCCGCCGAGATTACTCAAAGGTTAGTGGTAAATTAGAGTTACCTAATCTTGTCGAAATCCAGACAGATTCATTTAAATGGTTTACGCAACAAGGTATCCAAGAAGTATTTGAAGAAATCTATCCAATTGAAAACTATGGAAAAAACATTCGCTTAAATTTCCTTCGTTATCATTTTGAAGAACCAAAATATAACGCAGAAGAATCTATGTATAGAGAATGCAACTTTGCAGCACCTCTATATGCAGATATGGAATTAGAAGTTACAGACTCAGAAACTGGGGAAGTTGTAACTAAGAGTGAAGAAGTATATTTAGGGGATTTCCCTTTAATGACAGAAACTGGTACATTCATCATCAATGGTGCAGAACGTGTAATCGTTAGTCAGATCGTACGTTCTCCAGGAGCATATTTTGCGGACAGTTATGATGAAAAAACTGGTAAACAAAACTATAGCTGTGAATTAATTCCAAGTCGTGGTACTTGGTTAGAGTTTATGACTGAACAAAAGAAAACTACAAACGGACGTTTAATTAATGTTTCTATTGACCGTCGCCGTAAAGTATTATTCAGTATTTTATTCAAGGCGATTGGTATGTCTTTGAATATCGGAGTGAACGAAGATACTCACGATACATCAATGATGGAAACATTCCTTCGTGCAATGGGACGTAACTGGTCTGATGTAGCTACAGATGCAGAAGATCGCGAATACATGAATATGTATTTGTTGTTGTATACTGCTTTCTTCGGTAAATATGAAGAAATCGAAAACACTTTATTGAACGATAAAGTAAAAACAACGCAGGAAGCGTTACTTTCTTTCTATGAAAATCAAAGAAGTGATGAAATCCCTACATTAGATGGATCAATCACTTTGATGCAAGCTAAATTCTTTGATCACCGTCGTTATGACTTGACAAAAGCTGGTCGTTATAAATTACGTAAGAAATTAAATGCGATTGATCGTATGGCAGGTATGACACTTGCTCATGATATTGTTGATGTAAATGGCAACGTATTCATGGAAAAAGGTACTATGGTTCACCGTGATGAAAGAAATGCATTACGTGAAGAATTGGCTAAGGGTACTTATTGTGTCGCTTATCCATTCCGCTCAGAATTCCATGAAGAAGATATCGTTTCAATTCCAACAAGCTGGACTACAGGATTAATTGGTCGTGTATTAGCTAGTGATGTTGAAACAGAAGATGCTTATTTAGATGTTGGTACAGTATTAACTGAACAAGATGTTTTAGCAATCCAAAAGGCTGTTGAAAATGTTGATATTTTTGCAGGATTGTTTGCACAACCAGTTAAATTAACAGCCGAAAATATGGATTCTGTATTTAACTATGGTCAACGTTTATATGCTCTTGGACGTTTAACAAATGCTCAAGGTGAAGATATTGTTGATGCAGATATGGAATTAGTTGCGAACCGTTATATGGTTGGTGTAAGTCCAGATGCTATCGATAGTGATGTTGAAACACAAGTTAAACAACGTGCTTTAAGTGAAGATATCACAGCATGGTTGATTGGTGCATGTGTTCAAGAATTATATATTATTGACAATAATGGGGATGAAGTCCGTGTTGCTGGAAATGACCCATTCGCAAATAAACACACAATTACAGTTTCAGATATGTATGCATTCTTCTCATATAGCTTAAATGTTATGGAAGGTGTAGGAACAACAGATGATATCGATATGTTAGGTAACCGTCGTATTCGCTCTGTTGGTGAATTGATTCAGAACCAGTTCCGTATTGGTTTATCTCGTATGGAACGTGTCGTTAAAGAACGTATGTCAATTCAAGAAATGGATAGCTTAACTCCTAGAAAATTGACAAACATTCGTCCTTTGACAGCTGCAATTAAAGAATTCTTCTCTAGTTCACAGTTATCACAGTTCATGGATCAACAAAACCCTCTAGCTGAGTTGACAAATAAACGTCGTATTTCAGCCTTAGGTCCAGGTGGTATCAGTCGTGACCGTGCAAGTTTCGAAGTACGTGACGTTCACAACTCTCACTATGGTCGTATTTGTCCAATCGAAACGCCAGAAGGGCCAAACATCGGTTTGATCAATAACCTAACTACATATGCTCGTATCAATGAATATGGATTTATTCAAACGCCTTACCGTAAGGTAAATGCGGATGGTACTGTTAGTGAAGATACAGTTTACTTAAGCGCTGATGAAGAAGCAGATTATGTAATCGCTCAGGCCAATGAGGTTCGCGATGGTCATTTAGTAAATGAACGTGTTGTAGCTCGTAAGGCTGGTGAAACTATCATCGCTGATCGTAACGAAGTAGAACTTGCCGACGTCAGTCCAAAACAGATTGTATCTGTAGCGACTGCCTGTGTCCCATTCTTGGAAAACGATGACGCGTCTCGTGCCTTAATGGGTGCCAACATGCAGCGTCAGGCCGTTCCATTATTAGTTCCTCATTCACCTTATGTAGGTACTGGTATTGAATATAAAATTGCTAAGGATTCAGGTGTTGGTATTGTCGCAAAACAAGATGGTGTAGTTGAATATGTAGATGGTTTGCGTATTGTAGTTAAAGATAATGAAGGTGAAAACCACACTTATCAATTACGTAAGTTTGCTCGTTCAAACGCAAGCACTTGTATCAATCAACGTCCAATTGTAGAAGTTGGTGAAAAGGTTGAAAAAGGCGATATCTTAGCTGATGGTCCAAGTATGCAAAATGGAGAATTGGCTTTAGGTCAAAACGTTGTTATTGCATATACAACATGGCATGGATATAACTACGAGGATGCCATTATCATGTCAGAACGTATGGTTAGTGATGATGTATATACTTCAATCCACGTAGAAGAATATGATATTGACTGTCGTGAAACTAAGTTAGGTCCAGAAGAAATCACTCGTGATATTCCTAACGTTGGTGAAGCAGCAGTTCGTAAGTTAGATTCAAATGGTATCATCATGGTGGGTGCCGAAGTTAAAGAAGGAGATATCTTAGTTGGTAAGGTTACTCCAAAAGGACAAAGTGAAGTTAGTCCTGAAGAAAAATTATTATTGGCAATCTTTGGTGAAAAATCACGTGAAGTTCGTGACAATTCATTGAAAGTACCTCATGGTGGTGCTGGTATTGTTCATTCTATTCGTGTATTTAAACGTGGAGATGGATCGGATCTTCCTCCTGGAGTAAATATGCGTGTTAAAGTATATATCGTTCAGAAACGTAAGATTTCTGAAGGTGATAAGATGTCTGGTCGTCACGGTAACAAAGGTGTCATCTCTAAGATTTTACCTATCGAAGATATGCCATTTATGGCTGATGGACATCCAGTTGATATCTTGTTGAACCCATTCGGTGTACCTTCACGTATGAACATCGGACAGATCTTAGAAATCCACTTAGGTTACGCTGCTCGTAAATTAGGTGTTAAATTCTCTACTTCTGTATTTGATGGTTTATCAAATGAAGACTTACAAGATGTAATGCGCGAAGCAAGCATGACTGTCGATGGAAAACAGGTATTATATGATGGTCAAACTGGACAACCATTCGATGAACGTATTAGTGTCGGTGTAATGTACATGATTAAGTTGGCTCACATGGTTGACGATAAACTACATGCTCGTGCTACAGGTCCATATTCTTTAGTTACTCAGCAGCCATTGGGTGGTAAAGCTCAAAATGGTGGTCAAAGATTTGGAGAAATGGAAGTTTGGGCATTGGAAGCATATGGTGCTGCCCACACATTACAAGAAATCTTGACAATCAAATCGGATGATATTCAAGGTCGTATCAAGACTTATGAAGCCATCATTAAAGGTAAAGATATTCCAGAACCAGGTGTTCCAGAATCATTCCGTGTATTGATGCACGAATTACAAGGTTTAGCAATCGATATTCGTTTGTTAGATGAAAACAATAACGAGGTTGACATCACATTAGATGATGATGACCAGGACGTTCATCCAGCTCAACCTTTACCAGAACAAACACAAAAGGAAGAGCTAGTAGACGATATTGAAGAAGAAAATAACGAAGAAGAGGAGGCGTAGTATAAAATATGAGTATTAACAATTTTGCCTCGATTCAGGTTCGCTTAGCGAGTCCAGAAACGATTTTAAAATGGAGTCATGGTGAAGTAACAAAGCCTGAGACAATTAACTATCGTTCACAAAAAGCAGAACGTGATGGTTTATTCTGCGAACGCATTTTCGGTCCAACTAAGGACTGGGAATGTGCTTGTGGTAAATATAAAAAAGTACGTTTTAAAGGTGTTGTATGTGACCGTTGTGGTGTAGAAATCACAAAAGCAAGCGTAAGACGTGAGCGTATGGGCCACATCCACTTAGCTGCACCAGTAGCTCATATTTGGTACTTACGTGGTATTCCTAGCCGTATGGCATTGCTGTTGGATGTAACACCAAAACAATTGGAAGAAGTTGTGTATTTCGTAAGCTATATTGTTACGGATCCAAAAGAATCTGGTTTAGCTTACAAACAAATTCTTTCTGAACGTGAATTCCGTGAAAACCAAGCTATTTATGGTTCAACAGGATTTACAGCTCAAACAGGTGCTGAAGCCGTACTACGTTTATTACAAGATGTTGATTTAGAATCTGAATATCAAGAAGTACAGGATGCGCTTGAAAAAGCACAAGGTGAAAAACGTAAGAAATTAATCAAACGTTTGGATACAATCAATGCATTCCGTAATAGTGAAAACTTACCAGAATGGATGATTCTGACTAACATTCCGGTAATACCACCTGATTTACGTCCAATGCTTCAATTGGATGGTGGTCGTTTTGCGACAAGTGATTTGAACGACTTATATCGTCGTGTTATCACTCGTAACAATCGTTTACGTAAATTGTTAGATTTGGGTACTCCAAATATTATCGTTCAAAACGAAAAGCGTATGTTACAGGAATCTGTAGATGCTTTAATTGACAATGGTCGTCGTTCAAAACCAATTACAGGTGCTGGTGGACGTGCATTAAAATCATTGTCTCATTCATTAAAAGGTAAACAAGGTCGTTTCCGTCAGAACTTATTAGGTAAGCGTGTTGACTTCTCTGGTCGTTCTGTAATTGCCGTTGGACCAGATTTGAAAATGTACCAATGTGGTATTCCACGTGAAATGGCAGTTAACTTGTTTAAACCATTTATCATTAATGAAATCGTAAACCAAGGATTAGCACAAAATCCTAAAAATGCAGAAAAATTAATCGAACGTCGTGATCCTCGTATCTGGGACGTTGTTGAAACTGTAATCGACGGATATCCTGTATTAATGAACCGTGCACCTACATTACACCGTTTGGGTATTCAGGCCTTCTTGCCTAAATTAGTAGAAGGACGTGCAATGCGTCTTCACCCATTAGTATGTACTGCGTTCAACGCCGACTTCGATGGTGACCAGATGGCCATCCACGTTCCATTAGGAGAAGAAGCTCGTGCTGAAGCATTAGTTATGATGCTTGGTTCTCACAATATCTTAGGTCCTAAAGATGGTAAACCTATCGTTACGCCAGGACAGGATATGGTTATGGGTAACTTCTATTTAACAATGGAAGAAACAAAAGAAGAATTCTTTGCAGAAGCTAAACACTACGAAGAAGTTGGCTGCCCATTAGAAGCAGCTCACTGGCACCGTTTTGGTGAAAGTGAAGGGCATGTATACACAGATGAAGATGAAGTTATGATGGCATACCAGTCGAAACAAGTTCATCTTCACACTCGTATCGCATTGCCTGTATGCAATATGCATAAAACATCGTTTGATGAAAAACATAAAAATGATTATTTAATTACAACAGCTGGTAAGATTGTGTTCAACTCAATGTTCCCTGAAGATTTCCCATATATTAATGAGGTATCAAAAGAAAACTTTATTAGTACTCCTGATAAATACTTTATTGCTCCAGGACAAAACATTAAAGAATACATCGAAGCTATGCCTTTAGTTGAAGCGGTTAAGAAAAAAGATTTAGGTAAAGTTATTGCCGAAGTCTTCAAACGTTATGATGCGGATCAAACTGCTGAAATTCTTGACCAAATCAAATCTTTAGGGTTTGAATATTCAACAGTAGCTGGTATTACAGTTGCCTTGTCAGATATCGAAGTGGCTCCTCACAAAGATGAATATATCGATGAGGGTCGTGTTAAAGCCGATCAGTTGAAACACTTACAACGTAAAGGTATGTTGACAATGGAAGAATGGGAACGTCACTTATCTAAGATGTGGGATGATCAAAAAGACAAGATCGTAACATCATTGATGAAAAACTTGCCTCGTAAAAACCCAATCAACATGATGGCGACTTCTGGTGCTCGTGGTAACGCGTCAAACTTTACTCAGTTAGCTGGTATGCGTGGCTTAATGGCAAAACCTGGCCACGCTAAAGCTGGTGCTGGTGAATATGTACCAACCATCATAGAAGTTCCTATCTACTCTTGTTTCCGTGAAGGATTGAACGTAAGTGAGTTCTTTATCTCGACTCACGGTGTGCGTAAAGGTCTTACAGATACTGCCTTAAAGACAGCCGAATCTGGTTACTTAACTCGTCGTTTGGTTGATGTTGCCCAAGATGTAATTATCAAAGAAGATGATTGTGGTACAGATAAGGGGTACTGGATCGAAACATTAATGGATCGTAAAACAAACTCTGTTATCGAACCATTACAAGATCGTTTAGTTGGTCGTTATTCTAAACAAGATGTAACAGATCCAAAGACAGGTGAAATAATTATTGCGAGTGATGAATTCATCACTGATGAACTTGCTAAGAAAATTGTAGATGCAGGTGTTACAGGTATGTATATCCGTTCTGTATTTACTTGTAAGTCCCGTTTAGGTATTTGTCGTAAATGTTATGGACGTAACATGGCTACTGGTAAAGACGTTGAAGTTGGTGAAGCTATTGGTATCATGGCGGCTCAATCAATTGGTGAACCAGGTACACAGTTAACAATGCGTACATTCCATACAGGTGGTGTTGCCGGTGCCGGTGCAGAAGATATCACTCAAGGTTTGCCTCGTGTTGAAGAATTATTCGAAGCTCGTTGTCCAAAAGGTGTTGCGGTAATTGCTCAGATTTCAGGTGAAATTACTTCAATTGAACGTATTGAAGGAACAATGCGCCAAGAAGTTATTATCACAAACGAACACGAAAGTGTTTCTCATAAAATCAACGCGAACCAGTCTATGCGTCCATGGGTTCAAGTCGGTGCAAAGATTGAAGCCGGTGTTGCGTTGACTGAAGGTCCATTAGATCCAAAAGAATTATTACGTGTTGCTGGTGTACGTGAAGTTCAAGACTATATCTTGAAGGAGGTTAAGAAAGTATACCAAAGCCAAGGTATCGAAATTAGTGATAAGCACTTGGAAGTAATGATCAAACAGATGATGAAGAAAGTAATCATTGTAGATAGTGGAGATACTGATTTAAATGTTGGTGTTCAATTATCATTGAATAACATCACAAAAATCAATCGTAACGCATTGTTAAGCGGTAAAACTCCTGCTACATTCAAACCAATATTATTAGGTATTTCTAAGTCTTCTGTTGAAACAGATTCCTTCTTATCAGCTGCTTCATTCCAGGAAACTACAAAGGTTCTTACAGATGCGACTATTAAGGGTAAAGTTGACCACTTAATCGGTTTGAAAGAAAATGTTATTATTGGTAAGCTGATTCCTGCAGGTACTGGATGCCAGGGAGATCGTCCACAAAATCTAATTGTTGCAGAAAAGGCTAAAGAACTTCGTGACAAACGTATTGCACGTATGAAAGAAGTTCATGATGAAGAGTTCGACAAACTAGTATCTGGCTCTGATGATAGAGATATGATGGATAGTGTAGAAGCTTCAGTAGAAGAATCAATTTTACAAGATGCAGATACTGCAGACAATAATTCAATGGATATCCAATCTGAAGAATAAGAATATAAGGAGTAGGTAGATACCTATTCCTTTTCTTTAGGAGCAAAAATGGAAAAATATTTTAATTTAGGTAGAGCGTATTACACATATTTAAAAAGCAGCACAAAGAAAGATCAATGTACTGTTAGTGTAATATGTGATAATATTGATATTAAACATAACATAATGGATGGCTTATTGTTTTCAGGTGCCTTTATATATGATGGATACCAAGAAAATACAGACGGATCTATCATTGTTTGTGACGGAAACATTTCAGTTTATGGATGTGAATTGCCAGATTTAAAGTATGAGAATTATATATCCAATTCCAATGCCACTATAATAAAAAAGTAGGACAATTGTCCTACAAAATTTGAATATTATTTTTTAAACATGTATCGACTATGTCTTCAGGCCATAAGCTTGCCTGGACTTCTCCGATATGTGCTTTTTTAAGTAGAAGCATACATAGTCTGGATTGACCGATTCCTCCGCCTAAAGTGTATGGTAATTCTTTATTTAGAATGGCTTTATGGAAAGGTAATTCGCATCTTTCCAAACAGTTTTCTTTTTTCAATTGTTCTAATAATGTATCTTCATCCACTCGAATTCCCATAGAAGAGATTTCTAGAGCACTTTGTAGTGGTTCATACCAGAATAGGATATCTCCATTTAGTGTCCAGTCATCATAGTCTGGGGCTCGACCATCGTGTTTTTCATTGTTTGATAATTTATCACCAATTTGCATCACAAATACGCAACCATGTTCTTTTGTGATGGCATTTTCTCTTTCCTTTGCGTTCATATTTGGATACATATCTAATAGTTCCTGAGTTGTGATAAAGAAAATTTCATCAGGTAAATGATTAACTGCCTGAGGGTATTTGTACCAAACTTCATGTTCCATATGCTTGATGACTTTAAAGATAGTACGTACATGTTGTACTAATGTTTCTTTTGTGCGTTCATTTTTAGAAATGATTTTTTCCCAATCCCATTGATCGACATAAGTAGAATGAATGTTATCTAATTCTTCATCTTTACGAATGGCATTCATATTTGTATATAAGCCTTCATGTAATTTAAAGCCATATTTCTTTAAAGCCATACGTTTCCATTTTGCTAAAGAGTGCACAACTTCCATTTGTTCACCAGGAAGTTCGTTCATGGTAAAAGATACGGGTTTTTCTGTACCATTTAAGTTGTCGTTTAAACCAGAACTTTGTGTAACATATAAGGGTGCTGAAATTCTTGATAAATTTAATTCTTTACCAAATTCATATTGAAATGTATCACGGATATATTTAATAGCTTCTTGTGTCTCTCTAACAGTTAATACTGGATCGTAGTTTTTAGGTATAATAAGTTTCATATTTTCATCTCCTTAATGTAAGTATTGTATCACAAAATATGAAAAGATTTTCAATTTATTTTGTGATAAAATCATTTTATGAATATTCTATTTTCAATTAACGCAAAATTCATAGATTTGACAAAGACATGTATACGTTCCATCATTCGGTTTGACAAAAATATTGATTTCTATATTTTGCATCATGACTTAAATCAAAAACACATGTATGATTTAAGACGTTCTTTTTTTGAATGTACTTTTCATTTTATAGAAGTAAAGGAAGAAGAATTTAAGGGGTTTCCTATTTCATCTCGATATCCTCTAGAAATTTATTATCGATTATTCGCTTCGGATTTGTTGCCTAAGACATTGGATCGAATTCTTTACTTGGATGTGGATATTGTTGTGATTCAAAGTTTAAGGGAATTGTATAACATGGATTTTGAAGGTAATTTTTATATCGCTTCGAGTCATGTAAATGAGCGTATGACGCATTTAAATGCGAAAAGATTAGGGCTAAAAGAGGATGTACCATATATCAATACTGGGGTTTTGTTGATGAATTTAGAATTATTGCGTAAACAATTAAATAAGCAAGATATTTTAAATTATGTGAATGCACATAAGAAAAATCTTGTACTTTTTGATCAAGATGTATTGACGGCATTATATGGAGATAAGACAAAACTAGTAGATTCTCGTAAATATAATTTGAGTGAGAGAATGATGAATTTCTATAATCTAAGAAATCCAAGAAGTAGGATAGATCTTGATTGGGTGAAACAGAATAGTGTTATCATACATTATTGCGGAAGAATGAAGCCTTGGAAAGGTAAATATATAGGATGTTTAGATTGTTTTTATAGGGAGTTGGAAAAATGAGAGATAGGTTTTCAAATCGTTTAGGATTTATTTTAATTAGCGCAGGATGCGCAATAGGAATTGGCAATGTTTGGCGCTTTCCATATATTGTAGGACAATATGGAGGTGCTGCATTTGTTTTGATTTATTTATTTTTTCTAGTCATATTAGGATTGCCAGTTATGGTTATGGAGTATTCGGTAGGACGTGCCAGTCAAAAAAGTGCAGCACTTTCTTTTGATGTATTAGAGCCAAAAGGAACAAAATGGCATTTTATGAAGTATGTGGCAATGGCAGGAAATTATATACTGATGATGTTTTATACTTCGGTTTGTGGATGGTTGCTTTATTATTTCTACAAAATGTTGATAGGGGATTTTAATGGATTAAATGTTGGGCAAATTAATAATGAATTTGGCTTAATGTTGTCAAATCCCTTGATTCAAGTAGGTATGATGTTTCTAGTTGTTTGTATTGGTTTTTTCATTTGTTCAAAAGGCTTGCAGAATGGTGTGGAAAAAGTATCAAAGTATATGATGTTGAGTTTATTGGCGTTGATGCTTGTGCTAGCTGTTCGTTCACTCATTTTGCCAGGGGCTATGGAGGGCGTAAAGTTTTACTTGTTGCCTGATTTTTCAAAGATGCAAAATGTATCGGATGTCGTATTCGCGGCCATGGGTCAAGCTTTCTTTACTTTGAGTTTAGGAATTGGTGCTATTGCGATATTTGGAAGTTACATTGATAAAGGTAAGAAGTTAACATCTGAGGCCATTACAGTTGTGTGTTTAGATACATTTGTTGCATTGGTTGCAGGCTTTATTGTGATTCCTTCTTGTTTTGCGTATAATGTGGATCCTGGGCAAGGGCCTGGATTGATTTTCCAAACATTACCTAATATCTTTGCGAATATGCAGTTTGGAAATATTTGGGGTGCTTTGTTCTTTTTGTTTTTGAGTTTTGCCGCATTAACTACAATTATTGCGGTATTTGAAAATATCATCACGATGACAATGGAATGGACAGGATGGTCTCATTCAAAAACAATCAAAGTAAGTTTTGTGCTTGTTTTTGTGTTATCTTTACCATGTGCATTAGGATTTAATGTATTATCTTTTGTTCAACCTTTAGGTGCTGGTTCAACCATTCAAGATTTAGAAGATTTTATTGTATCGAATAATCTATTACCTTTAGGATCACTTTGCTATGTATTGTTTTGTACATCTAAATATGGATGGGGATTTAAAAACTTTTTAAAGGAAGCTAATTGCGGAGAGGGAATTTCTTTTCCTAAACAAGTTGGTTTCTATGTTTCATATATCATTCCTGTCATTATTTTGGTAATATTTATACAGGGATATATCTCTAAATTTTTGTAGGAGGAGCCATTATGATTAAAAAGAGAAAAGTAGTTATTGTTGGTGCAGGAAATGTAGGTGCAAGTACAGCTTTTTGCATGATCAATCAAGGGATTTGCGATGAAATTGTATTAATTGATATGAATACAGAAAGGGCTAAAGGTGAAACATTAGATATGATTCATAGTATTGCCTTTATGAATCGTAATATGGAAATTAAATTAGGTGATTATACAGACTGCAAAGATGCAGATGTTTTGGTTATTACCGCAAGTGCTCCAATGGGCAAGGAAAACGATCGTTTAGTGGCTTTAAAATCAAGCTCTAAGATTGTTACAAGTATTGTTTCGAGTGCTATAGAAAATGGATTTGATGGGTTTATTGTAGTTGTTTCAAATCCAGTCGATATTATGACTTATGTGGCTTATAAGGTTTCTGGTTTACCAGCAAATCAAATCATTGGTTCAGGAACGTTATTAGATTCAGCTCGTTTACAATGTCATATTGCTGATTGTATTGATGTAGATCCAAAGAGTATTCATGCTTATGTTTTAGGTGAACATGGGGATAGTGAAATGATTCCATGGAGTACAGTTCGTGTGGGTGGTAAAGACATTTACCAAATCATTAAAGATAATCCAACACGCATGAATGAGGGGATGTTTGAAAGTATTCATGAAGCGGTAAAGAAAGATGGTTGGGAAATCTTCAATCGTAAAGGAAATACATGTTATGGTATTGCCGCAAGTACAACACGTATTGTTCGTGCATTGATGTTTAATGAATCCGTAGTACTTCCTATTTCTACGTATTTAGATGGTCAATATGGACAAGATGGTGTATTCACAAGTGTACCGGCTATTTTAGATGCGACAGGTGTCAAAGAGGTTGTTGAGATTGAAATGACAAAAGGAGAAAAAGAGCAGTTTGATGCTTCTTGTAGTCATCTACAAAGTTTTTACAAGGAAGTTTAAGCTTCCTTTTCTTTTAGTGGTGTAGGAGGTGTTAGGGTTGGCACAAGGACAAAAGTTAATGACATCTGGATCGATTCCTAAGCAGATGGTTTTCTTTGCGTTACCTATTTTATTAGGAAATTTATTTCAGCAATTATACAATACTGTGGATTCCTTAATTGTTGGAAACTTTTTGGGGAGTCAGGCACTTGCAGCGGTGAGTTCAAGTGGAAACATTATATTCTTGATGATTGGCTTCTTTAATGGGGTTGCGATTGGTGCAGGTGTAGTCATTTCGCGTTATTTTGGCGCAAGAGAAATAGAGCGTATGCAAAATGCGATTCATACAACGGTTGCGTTTGGATTGATTGTAAGTTTTATTATGACACTTATTGGTGTTTTCTTTACACCTACATTGCTTCGTTGGATGGGAACTCCAGATAGTGTGATGGCAGCTTCGGTAACTTATTTTAAAATATATTTTTTAGGTTCTTTTGGATCGATAATGTATAACTTTTTTGTAGGAATATTGCAGGCTGTAGGAGATAGTAAGCATTCGTTATATTATTTGATTGTATCAAGTGTAGTGAATGTTGTCTTAGACTTATTCTTTATTGCGGTACTTAAGATGGGTGTTGGATCGGCTGCTTTAGCTACAATTATTTCGCAATATATTTCAGCAGGTCTTTGTCTCAATTTATTGTTGACGACAAAGGGAACGCATCGTATTGTTCCTTCTAAAGTGAAAATTCATAAAGAGCTTTTAGGTGAGATTTTGAAGTATGGTTTGCCAAGTGGATTTCAGAATTCAATTATTGGTCTAGCGAATGTTGTAGTTCAATCGAATATCAACTCTTTTGGCGATATGGCAATGGCTGGATGTGGAGCTTATTCTAAGATTGAAGGATTTGCGTTCTTGCCGATCACTAGCTTTACAATGGCGCTTACAACGTTTGTCGGACAGAATTTAGGGGCTCGCCAATATGATCGTGTTTTAAAGGGTGCTAAGTTTGGTATGATTTGCTCGATGACTTTGGCAGAAATTATTGGTGTAATCATCTTTGTTTTTGGTCCTCAGTTTGTTGCAGCCTTTGACGCAACACCCGAAGTTATTCATTTTGGTACTTTGCGTGGACAAACGAGTGCTTTCTTCTTTTGTTTATTAGCGTATTCACATTGTGTGTCGGCTATTTTAAGAGGGGCTGGGAAGTCAATGGTTCCAATGATTGTAATGATGGTTTGTTGGTGTTTTGTGCGTGTTACAGGTCTTACAATCATGGGGGCTTTAGTGCATAATATTTGGTGTGTATATTGGATTTATCCAATTACTTGGTCTTTATCAAGTATCACGTTCTTTATTTATTATCATAGGGTAGATTGGCTTCATGCATAAATTTGACAACTGAATTTAATAAGTGATAGACTTATATCGAGGTAGATAGTTATGAAATCAATGTTAGAAGAATTAAAAGATGTAAAAATAAAAAAACACACAGTTACATCTATTGAATATGATTGCAAGTCTGAAGAAAAAGAGGACGCAGTATTTGATCAGGTTCATAATATTGTCACAAATCATTTAGATGACTTCACAAAAATCACTTTTGATGTGGAAGCGGATCACAAAGTAAAAGTAGAAATTAGTGAAAACTAGTTGGACCATTTTAAAAAATGGTCTTTTTTTTATTTTTGTATAGTTTTGATAATTATATATTTGATACAATGAGTACAAGAAAGATATGTAGGTACTATAATATGATAATTAAGAAAATAACATCAAAACAAGATGGGTTAAACTTAGAGATTGCGATTATGGAGTGCAAGAATCCAAAAGGAGTCGTACAGTTTTCGCATGGTATGGCCGAGCATAAAGAGCGTTATTTTGACTTTATGCGATATTTAAATGATCGTGGTTATGTTTGTGTGATTCATGATCATAGAGGTCATGGAAGTAGCGTGAAATCAAAAAATGATTATGGATATTTCTACACTGAAAATGCGGATTATATTGTGGAGGATTTATTCCAGGTTACGGAATATGTACGTGAAATGTATCCTGGATTAGAGATAACGTTATTTAGTCACAGTATGGGGACTTTAGTGGCTCGTTGTTACTTAAAGAAATATGATGCATATATTGATCAACTGATTTTGTGTGGTCCTCCTACTGAAAATTCGGCGGCAACTCTAGGTTTGGCATTGGCAAAAATAATAAAGCCTTTCTATAAGGAGAAGAAAGGAAATGGCTTATTGAATAAGATGGCTTTTGCAGGATATGAATCGGGTAATCGTTGGTTGAGTAAATGTGTTGAGAATGTAGAGCAATATGAAGCAGATGAATTGTGTGGATTCTTATTTACAACGAATGGTTTTATTAACTTATTTCAATTGATGATCAAAGCCTTTGATAAAAAAGGATGGAATGTCACTAATGAAAACTTACATATATTTATGATTGCAGGTCAAGAAGATCCGGTCATTCAGGGTAAGGATAAATTTGAACAATTGAAACAATTCTTAATGGGTGTTGGATATAAAAATGTATCTAGTAAATTATATCCGACTTTAAAACATGAAATCTTAAATGAAAAAGAGAATCAAATAATTTACGAGGATATATATGAATTTATAAAAAGTGCCAAGGATTAATCCTTGGCATTTTAGATACAAAAAAACTCGCGCTTGCGAGTAGTTTTTTACATGGAGCAGGTGATGAGAATCGAACTCACGTAGTCAGCTTGGAAGGCTGAAGTTCTACCATTGAACTACACCTGCAAATATAAGTGGTGACCCGTGGGCGATTCGAACGCCCGACCCTTTGATTAAAAGTCAAATGCTCTACCAACTGAGCTAACGGGTCACAAGTGGTGCCGACTATAGGAATTGAACCCACAACCTACTGATTACAAGTCAGTTGCTCTACCAATTGAGCTAAGTCGGCATTTAAATGGTGGAGGTTAACGGGCTCGAACCGCTGACCCTCTGCTTGTAAGGCAGATGCTCTCCCAACTGAGCTAAACCTCCGTAAGTGCCTATTTATAATATCACCGAGTTAAAATAAATGCAAGCACTTTTTGTAAAAATTATTTGAATTTTTGTTTTACTAAGAATCAAGGCTAAAATAATAGACAAAATCACAATGATCAATGTTTCTTTTGTTCCTTTATATAGGACTACTACAAGGAATACATAGAGTAAAAAATTTAAAATGGTCGTACTGGATAGTGTGTTATCTGTATAAGTGAAGCATGTGCTAAATAGTATGGCTAAAAGAATGGTTGAAAGAATCCATCCTTTCGTATCTTGTCGATTGGCTGACCATACTAAATAACTAAATATTGTCCAAATTAAAATGAATAATATCCATGTTAGAAACATATCTTTTGGTATTGTGTGTGTTAGAATCATTGAGAATAGTGAATAACTTACAAAACAAACAATACTGAATAGGGTTGTATTTAATATAGATGTTTTTTCAGAATGTGAATAAAGTGAGATAATGCAGTTTGTGAAGATCCATAATGGTAAGTTTGATAATAATTTAGTTGGATCAAAATATGCGATAAATGGCTTAATACATTCTATATTTACTGGTATAAAGGATAAGAATCCGAATACTATAGCTATTAAGACAATGCAGATTGTATATAGCCATGTGTTGTTGCTGTTTTTTCTTTTCATTATTTTTTAACCTTCTTTGAATAGATTGTTGCGATGGCTAAAAATAAGATACCTATATATAGGAATGTATAAGTCAGGTTATAAGCGAATATAAATAAGCAGATGGCTGCGATTGAATATAAGATTGATGATATGATATTTTTGTTCATAAAGGTCCTCCTAATGGAACAAATTATATCACACAAAAAGAAAAACTCCCATTGGGAGCTTTTGAAACAGCATTAAGAGAAAAGGGAATAGGATATGAATAAGTGTTCTGCTGTTTACGGTTTAATGTTAAATGATTTTCCTTAAATTGAGCTTAATCTTCCATGCGGGATAAAAGAATCATTAATCCTGCAGAAACTGTATTGATTGGATCGTCTGTGACAAAGATTGGACATCCTATTGTGTTTTGTAGATAGGAAGGTAGTCCATTCAATAACATGGATCCACCACAACATATGATTCCGCGAGTTTTTACATCTTGCTGCATTGTGATTGGCAAGCTAGATAGAAATTGTAGAATCCAGTTGGCCCATTGTTGTACTAAGGGTGTTAGGATTCCAACTATTTGATTTTCGTTAATGATTGCGGATTTTAGTACATGACTATTTTGGTCCATGCCAACAACTTCAAGACTTTTGGGGTCTTGCTGAATATTTACCTGTCCAATCTTACGTTTGATTTTTTCGGCTTGTTTTGTTGATACATTCATGTTGTAGGATTTAAATAGCCAGTTTTTAATAGCGATATTAATTGTACTTCCAGATACGTTGCAACGAGATTTTTTGATCATCTTGCCGTTTTGGAAGATTGCAATATCGCAGTTTGAAGAACCAATATTTAATACACAGCTAGCAACGGGTAAAAATAAATCGAGTTTTGCGCCAATAGCAGCAATCCAGATTTCTTGTTCAAAATAAACGCGGTAAGCACCTAAATCTTCAAGGTGTTCTTTCAATATGTCGCATGATTCTTTATTGAAACTAGTTGGATAACTTACCAACAAAACGGTTTTTTGAAACATACGAAAAGCTTTGTGTTCATATAGTAGTTGTTCTAGGAGTATGTCTAGAACGTCAAAGTTAATTGGATTTTCACGTAAAGGAGATATTACTTTAATATTTGGATCCATGGATCCGATTAAATCCTTAGCGTCTTCACCAATGCCTAAAACATGATTTTGCTCATCAAGCGCAACCATGCATGGCTCATTATATAGTAGACCATCTTCTTGTGTACAAAGCCGGATGTAGTTTGTACCCAAATCAATTCCCATTTGAATCATGTAACCCCTCCTAATATATGCCTATATTTTACACCAGGTTAAATTGTGATACAATATGCATGCATTCCTACATATATAAATGAACAAAATTGAAAAAATCCAAATACCGAATATAAAGGATACATCGCTTTTGGTGGTGCTGGACTCTATTGAGTTAGAAAAAACTTTAGGCTATCATGATTTATTTTTGTTGTGGAGTCCAACGTTTCAAAAAGCAGGTATTCCTGTATATATTGTTTTTCCAGATGAGCCGAACCAATTGAAAGAGTATTGTCAGTATTATAATACATATATTCATTATGTTTCAGATTTTGAATTGATTAAACGATTGGATTGTATCCAAGAAAAGATTGTGTTTGGTAAAAAATATTCAGTGATTTTGTCAAAAATGTATGTTGTGCATAATGGATATTTGTTTGAGGAACAAAAAAGAATAAATAATAAAACAATAAAAAAGCTTTATATAAAGGCTCTTGAATTAAAATTTGAAAATTTTATAAAAAAAATTAAAAATTCCGTTGACATACCCGATATCCTTTGGTAATATAAGTGAGCGCAAACGAGTTTGCGATAAAAAAACATGGAGGTTTAGCTCAGTTGGGAGAGCATCTGCCTTACAAGCAGAGGGTCAGCGGTTCGAGCCCGTTAACCTCCACCATGTTGATGGAGAAGTAGCGAAGTGGTTAAACGCGGCTGACTGTAACTCAGTTCCTTTTGGTTCGGCAGTTCGAATCTGTCCTTCTCCACCACTTATTGGGGTATAGCCAAGCGGTAAGGCACAGGACTTTGACTCCTGCATTTCCCTGGTTCGAATCCAGGTACCCCAGCCATTATTTGTTGCAGGTGTAGTTCAATGGTAGAACTTCAGCCTTCCAAGCTGACTACGTGAGTTCGATTCTCATCACCTGCTCCATTTTATTTATAACAATCTTCTGATTGTTTTTTTTTAAAAAACTGGAGAAGTAGCGAAGTGGCTAAACGCGGCTGACTGTAACTCAGTTCCTTTTGGTTCGGCAGTTCGAATCTGTCCTTCTCCACCACTTGTTAATAACACAACTTAATAAAGTTGTGTTTTTTTTAAATTTTACTTGGATATTTAGCACTTTTTTGTTAAAATGGTAGATGGCATATTATGCCTAACATCATTTCATTTTTTGATAGAAGGAGGAGTGTAGGATTCATGGCTAAACAAGATATGATCGAAATTGATGGTATCGTAGTTGACACTTTACCCAATGCAGCTTTTAAAGTTAAATTGGAAAACGGACACGAGATTCTAGCTCACGTTTCTGGTAAAATCCGTATGCATCACATTCGCATTTTACCAGGTGATCGTGTTACCGTTGAAATTTCACCGTATGACTTAACACGTGGGCGTATTACATTTAGACGCAAATAAGGAGACGAATAAAGATGAAAGTAAGACCATCTGTTAAACCAATCTGCGACAAGTGTCGGGTAATTCGACGCAAAGGACGTGTGATGGTAATTTGTGAAAACCCAAAACACAAACAGAGACAAGGAAACTAAAGTAGGAGGAAACTAAATGGCTCGTATAGCAGGAGTAGATATTCCAAACGATAAACGAGTTGTCATTTCATTGACATACATCTATGGTATTGGATTGACAACATCAAAGAAAGTATTGGAAGAAGCAGGCATCAGTGAAGATGTTCGAGTAAAAGATTTAACTGAAGAACAATTAAATGCAATTCGTAAAACAATCGATGCGATCAAAGTCGAAGGAGACTTAAGAAGAGAAGTACAATTAAACATCAAGAGATTGATGGAAATTGGATGCTACAGAGGAATGCGTCACAGAAAAGGATTGCCAGTACGTGGACAAAGAACAAAGACAAACGCAAGAACACGTAAAGGAAAAGCCAAGACAGTGGCTAACAAGAAGAAGTAGTAGGGAAGGAGAGTAAAGAATGGCAAAAGTACAAAAGACACGTAAAAGACGTGTTAAAAAGAATATTGCGCGAGGATGTGCACACATTCACTCGACTTTCAATAATACAATCGTAACAATCACAGACGAAAGTGGAAATGCAGTAGCATGGAGCAGTGCTGGAGCATTAGGATTCAAGGGAAGTCGTAAATCAACACCATATGCAGCCCAGTTAGCAGGAGAAGCAGCTGGAAAAGCAGCAATGGATCACGGAATGAAGACAGTATCCGTAGATGTAAAAGGACCTGGACCTGGACGTGAAGCAGCTGTCAGAGCATTACAGGTAGCTGGTTTAGAAATTACAATGATCAATGATGTAACACCAATTCCACATAACGGATGTCGTCCACCAAAACGACCTCGTGGATAGTTAAAGGAGGATAACGATGCAGGAATTTGAAAGAGCTTCACTTCATAAAGATTTTGTGAATGAAGAAAACAATACTGGATCTTATATCTTTGAACCTCTTGAAAGAGGTTTTGGAATTACGATTGGAAATACCATTTGCCGTACATTATTAACAAGTGTACCTGGCACACGCATTGTTGGATTTAAAGTATCTGGATTTGATGGAAAAGCAACAATGATCGAAGGTATTTTAGAAGATATTTATCGTATTTCATTAAATTTAAAAGCTGTACAATTATACAATGATGGAGAAGGATTCCAAACATTGCATATTTCAAAGAAGGGTCCTGCAACAATTCAGGCGGCTGACATTATTTGTCCGGAAGCTGTTGAAGTTGTAGATCCTGAACAAGTGATTTGTACTTTAGAAAAAGGTGCAAGCTTGGAAATGGAGATTTATGCTGTAACTGGAACTGGATATAAGAGTTCAATTGAAAACAAAGTGTCATACGACTTTGGTGAAGATGTCGTAGTATTAGATGCAACTTTCACTCCAATCCGTAAAGCAGATTATTTAGCAGAACCTGCTCGTGTTGGGTTGGATAAAAAATATGATAAAGTACATATCAATGTAGAAACAGATGGTACAATTACACCTTTACAAGCTATCACAATGGCTGCAAAGATTTGTATGGAAAACTTAGATGAAGTTTTAACTGTTTCAGATTTAGAATTAGAAGAAAGTTTCATGGTTCAAAAACCTCAAGTTGAGGATGTTAAGAAAGTAAATACAATGATGATTGAAAATTTGGATTTATCTGTTCGTTCTTACAATTGTTTAAAACGTGCAGGAATTCAAACTGTTGATGAACTTACACAAAAAACAGAAGATGAAATGATGCATGTTAAAAATTTGGGTAAGAAATCACTCAAAGAAGTGAAGGACAAAATGTACCAATTGGGATTGTTCTTCAAATCGTATGAATAAGAGGAGTAAGAATCATGTGGAATCGTAAATTGGGACGTAAAGCCGATCATCGTAAAGCATTGTTGCGTAACATGGCAACATCTTTGATTGAAAACGGACAAATCGAAACAACAGAAATGAAAGCAAAAGAATTAAGTGCTGTAATGGACTCATTAGTAACATTAGCAAAACGTGGAGATTTACATGCACGTAGACAAGCAGCAGCTTATGTTCGCAATGTAGAAGTTGATGAAGAGGGAACAACAGCTCTTCAAAAATTATTCAATGAAATTGGACCAGCATATGCAGATCGTAATGGTGGATACACTCGTGTAGTAAAAACACGTATCCGTCGTGGAGATGCAGCTCCAATGGCAATTGTACAATTCGTGAAGTAGTAGTTACTACTTCACTTTTCTTTTAAGGAGAATTAAAATGAGTGATTTAGAACAATACGCAAAAGAACATCAAGTGCCTATTATGATGGATGGTGGGTTAAAGTTCTTGTTAGAAAAACTTCAAGAAAAACAATGCCTGTCATTTTTGGAGTTAGGAACTGCAATTGCGCGTACATCTATTGAAGTAGCTAAGTTAGATCCTAGAATGAAAGTTGTCACAATTGAAAGAAATCCTGACATGATCGTTCAGGCAAAAAAGAATATTGAGGAAAGTGGATTATCTGACCAAATCACATTGATTGAAGGGGATGCTCTTGAAGTAGATGTAGATGGTATGTTTGACTGTATTTTTATCGATGCAGCTAAAGCACAATATCGACGTTTTTTTGAGAAATACTGTATCCATTTGAATGAGAATGGTATAATTGTATCAGATAATATGAATTTTCATGGGCTTGTAGAACATCCAGAATTATCGCGTAATCGCAATACACGCCAATTAGTTCGCAAGATCCATGATTATCATACGTATTTGGCAGAACTTTCTGATTATGAAACAGCATTTTATGATTATGGAGACGGAGTTGCCATTACAAGGAGGAAATAATTATGAATCTTTTTAAATTTTTAGTAGGTGCTGCAACCATTACAGTTGGCGCATGTGCAGTTGCTGGCAAAGTACATCGTGATAAACAAAGACAGGAAGAGTTAGATGAATTCTTATGCCCAGATATTGATGAACCTATTGAAAAAGAGATTCAACCAAGTGTAAGCCCATTAAAAAACATGGAATCGGATATTATGGGATTTAAAGAGGCTGAAGAAGAAATTCTTCCAGTCACACTTACATATAGCTTTGATTCTAAGGAGTCGGCTAAACAATTTCAAACAGAAATTGCTGAAAATGGATTAACTTCTTCGTATGATGATGAAGACAAACTTGTGGATGTAATTTATCGTGAGGGTGTAAATGAAAGTGATTTAAAAATTTTGTCAAACACACTTGTAAATGCATGTACAAACACAAGTGCTGAATATAAAGGATTTCATTTTAATAAATAGTGGCATGAGGGTGCTCAAGCCATTTTAATATGGTATAATAGTTCCGTTTATGGTGGAGGATATGTGATGGAAGCAATCGAAGTTTCACATTTAACTTTTTCCTATGATGGGAAAAATGATATATTAAAAGATGTTTCTTTTTCAATCCCAAAAGGAAGCTATACAACGATTATTGGACATAATGGTTCTGGTAAGAGTACAATGGCAAAACTAATCATTGGTTTATTGGAAGCGAAAAAGGGTAAAATTCAAATTTTAGGTCAGGAACTAAATGAAGAAAGTGTATATGAATTGAGAAGTCATATTGGAATTGTATTCCAAAATCCAGACAATCAATTTATTGGTTCTACAGTGGCAGATGATATTGCCTTTGGTTTAGAAAATCATTGTGTAGAACAAGAAAAGATGCAGGGGATTATTGAAGATGTTGCAGGTCGTGTTGGAATGACGGATTTTTTAAGTGCAGAGCCGACTAAATTATCTGGTGGACAAAAACAGCGTGTAGCGATTGCGGGTATCTTAGCTATTGAACCGGATATTATTATTTTTGATGAATCGACAAGTATGTTGGATCCTCAAGGTAAGGCAAGTATTAATGCGCAGATTCGCAAGTTACATGAGGAAAAAAATATCACTATTTTATCAATTACACATGATATGGAAGAGGTTGCTCAATCTGAAAATGTCATAGTATTAGAAAATGGTGAGATTGCGATGCAGGGAACACCAATGGATATTTTTAAACAGGAAGATAAGCTAGCTAAAATGCAGTTGGATATTCCTTTTGGTTTAAAGATTTCTAAAGAATTAAAGAAGCGTGGGATTTTTAAGGAAAATGTATGTCGTTTAGATGAGGTGGTAGAAAAATTATGTCGATTGAAATAAAGAAGTTAGAGCACACATATAATGAAAATACCCCTTTTTCGCATGCTGCATTAAAAGGTATTGATCTTTCAATTCCAGAAGGGAAAGTTACAGCTATTATTGGGCAGACGGGTTCTGGCAAATCAACTTTGGTTCAACATTTAAATGGTTTGTTGATTCCAACAGCGGGTACTTTGGATATTTGTGGCTTTCATATTCAGCCTTTGTTGAAAATCAAAGATGTGAAGCAATTGAGAAAAGAAGTTGGACTTGTATTCCAGTTTCCTGAATATCAATTGTTTGAAGAAACGATTGGTAAGGATATTGCGTTTGGACCAAAAAACTTTGGAACAAGTGAAGAAGATGCTTCCCAACTAGTAAAGAAAATCTTGCCTGTTGTAGGTTTGGATGATAGTTATTTGGATCGTTCTCCTTTTGATTTGAGTGGAGGACAAAAGCGTCGTGTTGCAATTGCCGGTATTTTAGTATTGAATCCCAAAGTTTTAGTTTTAGATGAGCCAACTGCAGGTCTTGATCCTCAAGGTGCTCAAGAAATGATGACTTTGTTTATGAACTTAAATAAAAAGGAAGGAAAAACCGTTCTTTTAGTAACTCACGATATGGAGCATGTCATGAATTATTGTGATCATGTAATTGTGTTAAGTCATGGTGAAGTAACGCAGGAAGCGAATGTGAAGGAATTTTTTAAGCATCCTGAATATCTACAAGAGATTGGTATCAATCCACCTAGTATAGTGCGTTTAAAGATGCAATTAGAAGAAAATGGATTTGACATGGATCCAGATATTATGGATATGAATTCACTTGTGGATTCAATAGAAAAGCAGGTGAAGAAACATGAATAATGTTGCGTTAGGACAATATATGCCATTAGATTCTGTGGTTCATAAGATGGATCCTCGATCTAAGATTATGATCATGTTATTTTTAATGGTTGCGATATTTATTCCTGCAGGAGTCCTTGGATATGTGATTATAGGTATTTTTATTTTATTGAGTTTGTATTTATCAAAATTAAATGTTAAATATGCATTAAGAACAATGAAACCAATGTTATGGATGATGGCTTTCTTGTTGGTTATTAACCTATTGGTTATTAAAACAGGAACACCTTTGTTTTCAATCAAGGGATTTACAATCTATAGTGATGCCGTAAATCAAACGTTATATATTGTGGTTCGTTTAATGTTGATGGTCATTATCACAACTGTATTAACAGCAACAACAAAACCTTTGGATTTGACTTTGGGAATTGAAAAATTGTTGAAGCCTTTTGAAAAAGTTGGTGTACCAGCTCACATTATTGCGATGATAATCAGTATTGCGTTGCGTTTTATTCCAACATTGATTGAAGAAACACAGCGTATTATGAACGCACAGGCAAGTCGTGGTGTGGATTTAGAAAATGGGAGTATTAAAGAAAAAATTATGGCCATTTTGTCTTTAATTGTTCCACTATTTGTTTCTGCATTTGATCGTGCAGATCAACTTGCGAATGCGATGGAAGCTAGAGGGTATGATCCATCTAGAAAAAGAACACGTTACAAAGTGTTAAAGATGCAAACTATCGATTATGCTTCAATGATTTTAAGTGTTTTCGTTCTTTGTGCTTGTATTGGTATTTGGGTATTATGATTGTAAAAGCACTTGTCAGCTATGATGGTTTTAATTATGCAGGCTGGCAAAAACAAGAGAATGCGTTAGGCATTCAACAAGTGATTGAAGAAGCTTTGTATAAAATTACTAAAGAGAATGTGGATGTTGCTGCGAGTGGAAGAACGGATGCTGGAGTTCATGCATTAGGTCAAGTCTTTCATTTTGAGACAAGTAAAAATATTCCGGCTATTCAATATGAAAGAGCATTAAATGCGTTGCTTCCTAAAGATATTCGTATCTTAAAAACGGAAGAAATGCCCGATGATTTTCATGCACGTTTTAGTGCTGTAGGCAAACGTTATGATTATTTTTGTTCGTACGATATAAAGAATCCTTTTAATTATAAGTATCGTAATTTATTAACTAAAAAATTGGATATTGAGACGATGAAAAATGCATCAAAAGTATTCTTGGGATCTCATGATTTTACGAGTTTTGCATCGAGTAAAATCGATCCTAGAAAGCCTAGAGTTAAAAAGATTTCAAATATTGAAATTAATGAAGAAGGTACAGACGTGCATTTTATTTTTGAAGGTACTGGTTTTCTAAGATATCAAGTTCGTATGATGACAGGTACTTTAATTGCGGTAGGTCAACATAAGATAGATATTGATGATGTGCAAAGAATGTTAGATGCGAAAGATAAGTCGGCATGTCGTTATAATGCACCGAGTTGCGGATTATATTTAGTGGAGGTAAAATACAATGAAACAAACTAATTTTCATACACATACTTCACGTTGTCATCATGCCTTTGGCAATGATGAAGAATTTGTTCGTACTGCCATTCAAAATGGTTTTGAAGTATTGGGCTTTTCAGATCATGCGTGTTGGAAATATGACTCCGATTTTGTGGCGCATATGCGTATGAAGCTTGATGAATTTGATGATTATAAAGATAGCGTTTTATATCTGAAAGATAGATATAAGAAGCAGATTGAGATTCGTTTGGGTTTAGAAGCTGAATACTTTCCTAAATATATGGATTGGTTGTTAGATTTCTGTATTGAAAATGAAATTGATTATTTGATTTTTGGCAATCATTATTATGGTACAGATGAGGATCACATTTACTTGGGTGGTGCTAAAGGTAAGTATATTAAAGGATATTTTGATACTTGTGTTGAAGGTATGAAAACGGGTATGTATGCATACCTAGCTCATCCTGAATTGATTTTAAGAGATACAGGTGGTTTTATCACACCTGAAATTGAAGAGGGATTTCACCGTATTTGTAAGATCAGTCAAGATTATAATGTTCCATTAGAATTTAATGTGTTGGGTATGCAACACAATATGCGTATGGGGTATGAAGAGTATCCACACACTAAGTTTTGGCAAATCGCTGCTCAATATAATGTGAAGGCAATTCTAGGTATGGATGCGCATAGAATTTGTGATTTGGATCAAAAATTATATAATTTGGCTTTGGAAAAATTATCTGAATTTGATGTAGAAATCATGGATGATATTCCTTTAATTGATTATAAAAAAATAGGC
>QFCE01001016.1_pt1 | contig 133076 bp, 115 predicted proteins | sample 5346091 | NCBI WGS metagenome assembly QFCE01 (sample SAMN09062252, study PRJNA434731) | Human gut metagenome, whole genome shotgun sequencing project. | isolation source: stool timepoint A chromium assembly | host: Homo sapiens | collected 2015
TGGCAACGCAGATGCCGTGCCGCAGCTGCCGGAGCGGTGCTTAAGCCGCAAGGCGGGAATTGTGCGGTGTTGCCCTAATTTTGTAAGGCTCAGAACAGGTTGCGGGCGCGCAGGCGGCGGTCCAGATGGCCTTTGCTGCGCAGCCAGGTGCTGGGGGCAAACAATACCAGCATGGGGAAGATCTCCAAACGGCCCACCAGCATATCAAAGCTGAGCACCAGCTTGATCAGCGGCGAAAAATCCGCAAAGCTGACCATAGGGCCGACCAATTCCAGACCGGGGCCAATGTTGTTCAGGCAGGATGCCACCGCGGTAAAAGTAGTAACCAGGTCAAACTGGTTGATGGCCACCACCATGGTGGACAGCACAAAAATGATCAGGTAGAGGTTCATGTAGGTGCGCACGCCAAACACCGTTTTATCGTCCAGGGGCTTGCCCTCAAACCGGACGGTAGTGACAGCATGGGGGTGCAGCACCCGCATTAAATCCTGCTTGGCAGTTTTGCACATAATAATGATACGGCTGATTTTAATGCCGCCGCCGGTGGAACCCGCACAGGCACCAAAGAACATGAGCAGCACCAGCACCGCCTTGGAGAAGGTGGGCCACATGTTAAAATCTGTTGTGGCATAACCCGTGGTGGTAATGATGGAAGCCACCTGGAAGAAAGAATAGCGCAGGGACTGCCACACATTGCCATACAAGTGGAAGATATTGCCCGCAACGGCCAGGGTGGAAGCTACAATCACGCCAAGGTAGACCCGCATTTCCTCGCAGGCAAACGCTTCCTTAAAATGGCGGATGAGCAGGAAGAAATACACATTAAAGTTGATGCCGAACAGCACCATAAAGACCGCGGTGATCATTTCCACCGCCGGGCTGCCGTAAGCACCAATGCTGGCCGCACGGTTGCTGAAACCGCCGGTGCCCGCCGCGCCAAAGGCGGTGATCAGGGCATCGTACCAGGGCAGACCGACCAGGCGCAGCAAAATTGTCTGCACCACGGTAAGCACCAGGTACATGGCATACAGGATCTTGGCAGTATCGCGGATCTTGCTGGAGATTTTGCCCACCGAAGGCCCCGGCGATTCGGCGCGCATCAGGTGCATGGCGCGGCCATCGCTGACCGGCAGAACCACCATGGTAAACACCAGTACGCCCATGCCGCCCACCCAGTGGGTAAAGCTGCGCCAGAACAGCATACTGTAACTCATGGCTTCCACATCGCGCAGGATGCTGGAGCCGGTGGTGGTAAAGCCGGATACCGTTTCAAAAAAGGCATCCACAAAAAACGGGATATCGCCGCTGATGATAAACGGCAGCGCACCGAACACGGACATCAGCACCCAGGCCAGTGCCACGATCACAAGACCCTCGCGCGCATAGATCGCCGTGTTGGCGGGGCTGCGCAGCCCCAGAACAAGGCCCAGCACGGCCAGCCCCACCGCCGTTACCACAAAGGCAAACAGGCAGCTCCACTCGCCATGAATAACAGCTACAATAGACGGAGGCAGCAGCAGGGCGGCTTCAACCATAAAAATACGGCCCAGCACATACCCAAGCATGCGGTAGTTCATTCCGTTACCCCCTTGCCATAATATCGCGCAGATCGGTCAGATCGGTGTTGGTGGTAACAATGATCACATCGTCCCCTGCGCAGAAAGAATCGTTGCCGGACGGGATAATCGTCTTGCCGTTTTCGCGGATAATGCCCGCCACAAGGATATTTTTGCGCAGGTTCAGGTCCCGCAGCGGCACACCGGCAAACGGCACATCGGCGGTAACGCCGAATTCCAGCGCTTCCACCTTGCCGCCTACCAGACGGTGCAGGGTGCGCACATTGGTAGCCTGGCTGTTCTGCATGGCGCGCACATACTGTACGATCAGCTCGGTGGTGACAGCGCCGGTGGAAACCAGGCTGTCCACCAGGCCGCGCTCTGTCACCACATCGGCAAAGGATTTGCGGTTGATTTTAGCCACCACCTTGCAGTGGTTCAACTGAGAAGCATACATTGCCAGAATAATGTTGGTTTCGTCCAGACCGGTCAGCGCCACAAAGGCATCCATATCGGCAATGCCTTCCTCCGCCAGCAGCTCGCTGTCGGTGCCATCGCCCTGAATGATGAGCGCACGGGGGATTTTTTCGCTCATATCCTGGCAGCGGGCGGGATTGTTGTCAATTACGGTAACGTGCATGTTCATCTCGCTCAGTTCTTTGACGAGATAATACGCCATGCGGGAAGCGCCCACCACCATGACATTGTTGGCGCGCTCCTTGAAAATACCCAGGCGGCGGAAGAACTGTTCCAGTTCCTGCGGGGTGGCCATCAGGTAGATTGTATCCCCTTCTTCCAAGGTAAAACTACCGGTGGGGATGGTGATCTGTTTGCCGCGTGCCACGGCGCAGATCAGCATTTTGACCCGCATGTTGCTGTACAGGTCGCTCAGCTGCAGGCCGGTCAGGGGGTTGCCCTCGGTCAGGCGGTATTCCACCAGTTCAAAGCGCTGCTTGCTGAACTGTTCCAGCTTGAGCGCATTGGGGAAGCGCAGCACGCGGGCGATCTCGCGCGCCGTGGCCTTTTCGGGGTTAATGACCATCGAAAGGCCCAGTTCCTGGCGCATAAAGCGCAGCTGCTTTTCATATTCCGGGTTGCGGATGCGTGCAATGGTATGGCGGGTGTTCAGCTTTTTGGCAACCAGGCAGGCCAGGATGTTGATCTCATCGCTGTCCGTTGCGGCAATCAGCAAATCGGCGCCGCCTTCAAACGCTTCGGCCTGCACTTCATAGCAGCCGCCGTTGCCGGTCACGCCGCGCACATCGCAGATATTGCAGATATCATCCACAACGGTCGGGTTGCGGTCAATTACAACAATGTCGTGCTTATCTGCGCTGAGCTGCTGGGTCAACGCACGGCCCACTTTGCCCAAACCCACAACCACGATCTTCATTCGGTTTCCTCTTTTCCGCCAGATCCTTATGGCATACAGCTGCTGCGGTATCGGTTCAGGGACGACGCCAAACAGCAAAGCAGCCTGTCAAGGTGTTTCTGAAAGCAAAGAAAATGACAGATATTCCGCAAACACAAGCAGGATATAAGGCAAAGAGCCGCTGGAGCCCTTTGTGGCTTCCAAGGCTTTTTAACGTAAAATCCGGCTGCATTTCTAGAAATAGACTATATTTTCGACTTTTCAGATACACCCCAAGGCCATATTAACACAATTTTAATGTTTGCTGGCAATACTGCATGTATTATAGCAGGCTTGCCGAAAAATGCAACTGGTCCCGCCGGGTATGCCGTACACTTTGGTCACTTTATGCAAAACTGCGGCGGCTTTTGCAGCAGGTTCACCTGTTTTTACCCGTCAAAAAGCAAAGCGCGCACAGCCCTTTGTTCAGGCCATGCGCGCCGGATGGATATTTCTTTATTCTATTTTAATTATACATCCTGCAGTTCACCACGGGAAGATGCTTTCAGGTAAGCATAGATGAAACCGTCCAGGTCGCCATCCATCACGGCCTGCACATTGCCGCTTTCATAGTTGGTACGGTGGTCCTTGACCAGGGTGTACGGCATGAACACATAACTGCGGATCTGGTGGCCCCAGGCGATTTCATTCTGCACACCCTTGATGTCATCCACCTTATCCTTGTGCTGCTGCAGAGCGATCTGGTACAGCTTGGCTTTCAGCATTTCCATGGCGTACTCACGGTTCTGCAGCTGGCTGCGCTGGGTCTGGCAGGAAGTGACAATGCCGGTGGGCTTGTGGATCAAACGCACAGCGGAAGACGTTTTGTTGATGTGCTGGCCGCCTGCACCGGAAGAACGGTAAACCTGCATTTCAATATCCGCCGGGTTGATCTCGACTTTAATATTGTTATCCAGTTCCGGCATAACCTCCAGGCTGGAAAAGCTGGTCTGGCGGCGGGCGTTGGCATCAAACGGGCTGATGCGCACCAGGCGGTGCACGCCGTTTTCACTTTTCAGCATACCGTAAGCGTTGGCACCCTTAATCATCATAGAAGCGGACTTGATACCGGCTTCATCGCCTTCCAGCACATCCAGAACTTCCACGGTGTAGCCGTGGGCTTCGGCCCAGCGGGTGTACATACGGGTCAGCATCTCGGCCCAGTCCTGTGCTTCGGTGCCGCCGGTGCCTGCATGGAAAGTCAGGATAGCGTTGGAATGGTCGTACTCGCCGTTCAGCATGGTCATCAGCTGCAGTTCGTCAATGGATTTCTCCACGCCGTTCACAGCTTCTTCGCCTTCTGCTGCCAGAGAGGGATCATTTTCTTCCTCAATCATTTCCAGCAGGGTCTGGGCTTCCTCGTACTGGGTGGAAAGTTTGCCGAAGCGCTCCAGCTTATTTTTTACTTCGCCCATCTCGCTGATGACTTTCTGGCTTTTTTCCTGGTCATCATAAAAACCGGGCATCGTCATCTGGTGTTCCAGCTCTGCCAGGCGCTTTTCGCTCGCTTCAATGGAAAGGGCATCGCGCAGGTCGTTTACCGCAGTTTCCAGCCCGCCGAGCTTAAATTTCAATTCGTCAATGGTGATCATATTTGCTACCCCTTGGTCAATCATTAAAAATAAAGATACGCATAAATCAAGATGCTATCAGTATAACGCAAATCTTATTTCTTGTAAAGAGGGATAAAACACACGGCATGATCTGCACGTTACAGGCGTGCAGATTAAAATCGGCTTCTACTTTTTTGATACACACCAGCTATCGGCAGGCCAAAATCTGCAAATATTCTGCAAAAATCCGCTTTCTGCCCGCTTATTCACGAAAAGTTCTTTGCTTTCCATGGACATATGGTGTATAATATGGCTAAATTATTTCGTTTGCGCCTTTTTGGCCGCAGCGGAACAAGATGGATGGGCAGGATAACACTCCCCCGCCCTGAAAATTCGGAGGACCACACATGGCTGATTACAAGGGCAATACCTGCCCCGTATGCAAACAAAAATTCAAAGAAGCAGATGATATCGTTGTCTGCCCGGACTGCGGCACACCGTACCACCGCGAATGCTGGAAAAAGGTCGGTGTCTGCGTGCATCAGGCAGACCACGCCGCCGGGTTTGAATGGACCCCGGACAACGTGATTTCCGACCGGCCGGATGATATCGTCTGCCCCAACTGCGGCACCCATAACCCGCTGGGCGCAAAATACTGCAACCACTGCGGCGTTTCGCTGCCGGACCACCCGGATAACGTGCAGTACCAGCTGGATCACCCCGCCCCCGGCGGCAACGGCCCGGTGTACGCCAACGGCAGCTACCAGGCCGGCGGCGCCCCGCAGTATCGCCAGGCACCGCGCCAAGAACAGGCACCCGACCAGGACTTTTTCAGTGCAGGCAGCATGGGGCCGGATGGCTTTACCTGCAAGGAAGTCGGCCCCGATGACCCGATTGACGGCATCAAGGCGCGGGACTGGGCCAGCTATGTTGGGCCGTCCAGCATTTATTATATGATGCAGTTCTTCCGCATGCAGGAAACCCGGCGCAAAGCAGTCATCTCGTTCTCCGCCTTTTTCCTTGGGCCTTTCTATTTCTTCTACCGCAAAATGTGGAAGCAGGGTGTTCTTTTTGCGCTGCTGGATTTTATTGTGACGCTGCCCTCCCTGCTGTACCTGATGGCGGTATCCGGTGCGGAGTGGATGGTGGGTATGCCGTTTTTGCGGCTAATTCCCACGGCCATGCAGGTATGCTATGTGCTGAACTTTATCCAGATGGCTATTCGCGGCCTGTTTGCTGTGTACTGGTATAAAAAAGAAAGCGAACGCCGCATTCACCGCGTTTATGACCGCTGCCCCGAAGGCCCGCAACGCAGCGATGCCCTGGCCGCAACCGGCGGCACCAGCTGGGCAGCCGTTTTTATCTACCTTGGTGTTTACATCGCAGCCGGGGTTCTGGGATCTTTCCTGATGGGACCGGACCTGAACGCCGTAATCCGCTTTTTGACGATGTAAAAATATGAAGAAGTAAGGATAACCGATATTTCAGGAGGAAAACGTATGAAAACAGCATTGGTCATTATGGCAGCCGGCATCGGCTCCCGCTTTGGCGGTGGCATCAAGCAGCTGGCCGCTGTCGGCCCCAACGGCGAGATCATCATGGATTACTCCATCCATGATGCCATCGAAGCCGGGTTTGACAAGATTGTCTTTATCATCCGCCACGACATTGAGGAGGCTTTCAAGGAAGCCATCGGCAACCGCATTGAAAAGACCTGTGCCGACCTGGGCATTGAGATTGCCTATGCTTTCCAGGAGAAGGACGCCATCCCCGCCGGGTACGAAGTTCCCGCTGAGCGCAGCAAGCCCTGGGGCACCGGCCAGGCAGTTCTGGCCTGCAAGAATGTCATCAAGGAGCCGTTCGCCGTTATCAATGCTGACGACTACTATGGCAAGGAAGCTTTTGTCCAGATTCACAACTTCCTGCAGGGCTACACCCCGGACAAACCGAACGCCCTGTCCATGGCCGGCTTTGTTTTGAAGAACACCCTGAGCGACAACGGCGCTGTGACCCGCGGTGTCTGCCAGATGAACGCCGAAGGCTACCTGACCGATGTTGTGGAGACTTCCGGCATTGAAAAGACCGCTGACGGCGCTGCCGTTGAGGGCAAGGCCATTGACCCGGAGAGTCTGGTTTCGATGAATTTCTGGGGCCTGACACCGGAGTTCGTGAAGGTGCTGGAGGACGGTTTTGTGGAGTTCTTTGAGAAGAGCGTTCCTGCCAACCCGCTGAAGGCCGAGTACCTACTGCCCATCTATATTGGCGAGCTGCTGGAAAAGAATGCCGTGACCGTTCAGGTGCTGCCCACCCATGACAAGTGGTTCGGCGTTACCTATAAAGAGGACAAGCAGACCGTGATTGACAGCTTTGCCAAGCTGGTGGCCGATGGCGTTTACCAGAAAAACCTGTTCAGCGACCTGAAGCACTGAGCCCGCCCGTTGCAAACCGAATGAAATAAATCAAAGGGGTGAATCCCGGAGCCAGAGAATGTGCGAACCGCACAGAAATCTTTCCGCGGGTTCACCTCTTTTGATTGAAAACTACAAAAGCATGGGATTTTGCACCATGGAAAGTGAGGGTAAAATGCGGTATCGTAAATGTAGGAGGGATGTACAGATGCCGAAACAAAACATCGAAGCCGTGAACATTTCCGCAATGACTGCCGAACAGCGTGATGCCGCACTTGCCCTGGATGTGGAGCGCCTGCTGCGCTTTGGCCGCAAACACAAGCTCATCAAGGAGCTGGATGCCATTGTAGCCCGCAACACCCTGCTGGATCTGCTGGGTCTGGCCCAGCCCAGCGAGGAAAATGTGCCCAAAGAGGATTTTGACACCCCCGCTGCCCTGCTGGACGAGATGGTGGAGCTTGCCGCCGCCAAGGGCCTGTTTGACGGCAGTGTGCCGCAGTACCGCATCAACTTTGAAACCCGCATGATGGGTGCCCTGATGCCGCGCGAAAGCGAAGTCTGCCGCAAGTTCCGCAAACTGTATGCCAAGGGCGGCCCCAAAGCTGCCACGGACTGGTTCTATGATCTGTGCGTTGTGTCCAACTACATCCGCACGGCGCAGATTGCCAAGAACATCCAGTGGAACACGGCCACCCCTTACGGTGAGCTGGAAATTACCATCAACCTGACCAAACCGGAAAAAGACCCCAAAGTGATTGCCATGGAGCGGCTGCAGCCCGCTGCCAGCTACCCCAAGTGCATGCTGTGCAAGGAGAATATCGGCTATGCGGGGCGCATCAACTTCCCTGCCCGCCAGACCCATCGCATTGTGCCCATGAACCTGGCCGGTGAAACGTTCTATCTGCAATACAGCCCCTATGCCTATTTCCATGAGCACTGCATCATGCTGAACGACAGCCACAAGCCCATGGAGATGGACCGCCATACCCTGGCTGAAATTTTTGACTTTGTGGCACAGTTCCCCCATTACACCTGCGGTTCCAACGCTGACCTGCCTATTGTAGGCGGCAGCATCCTGAGCCACAGCCATTTCCAGGGCGGGCGCTATGTCTTCCCCATGCAGAAAGCGCATATCGCCGTACCGCTGCGCAACGCGCGCTACACCGGCGTGAAAGCCGGTATCGTCAACTGGCCGGTTTCCACCGTGCGCCTGGTGGGCCGCAGTTCCCAGGAAGTGCAGAATGCCGCGGACGACATCCTGCGCACCTGGCGTGATTACAGCGATACCAGCGTAGATATCATCGCCCACACCGGCGATACCCCGCACAACACCGTCACCCCCATTCTGCACTATGATGAGAATGACGGCTACATTCTGGACCTGGCGCTGCGCAACAACCGCACCACCGAACAGTATCCGGACGGCATCTTCCACCCGCACAAGGAATACCACAACATCAAAAAAGAGAATATCGGCCTGATTGAGGTAATGGGCCTGGCCATCCTGCCCGCCCGCCTGAAAGATCAGAGCGCCGCCATTGCCGATATCCTGACCGGTTCCGCCCCCAACACCAGCCGCGAAGCTGGCAGCCCGCTGGCTGTACACGCTGACTGGATCGATGGTCTGATCAAAAAGTACGGCACCGGCCTGAAGCGTGAAAAAGCCGAGGCTGTTCTGCGGGATGAGATCGGTATTGTGTTCAGCCATGTGCTTGAAAACGCCGGTGTCTTCAAGCAGGATGCCGCCGGGCAGGCAGCTTTCCTGAAATTTATGGAAAGCGTTGGTTACCGTAAGGCATAAAATGCGCGTTCCCGCCAAAAGCGGCAAAATATTTTTGATATCCTGCAAAATACACCTTGACAAAAGGTGATTCTGCTTGATATAATAAGTTGCTGTGTCAAGCAAGACACACATCCTTGCCCTTGCGTAAAGGCAAGGGCCTAAAGTCCAAAAGGAGGTGCACAGAAAATGGCTAAGTATGAAACCATGTTGGTTACCAGTTCTGCTCTGGATGAGGAGGCTTCCGCTGCCCTGATCGGCAAGTTCAAGTCCCTGATCGAAGCAAACGGTACGATCGATTCTGTCGATGATTGGGGCAAGCGCCGTCTCGCCTACCCCATCGAAGACGAAACCGAGGGCGTTTATACCGTGATCAAGTTCACCAGCGAGCCGGATTTCCCCGCAGAGCTGGATCGTAACTACCGTATCACCGAAGGCGTTCTCCGCAGCATTATCGTTGCCGAGGAAGCCTGATTGAGCGCCACGCACCCTGGTGTGCGTGTTGGGAAGGAGTAACTGAATTATGCTGAATGTGGTTGTTCTTATGGGCCGCCTTGTTGCGGACCCGCAGCTGCGCCAGACGACGACCGGCAAAAACGTGGCTTCGTTCCGCGTTGCCTGTGACCGTGGGCGCCGCGATGCCAATGGCCAGAACCAGGCCGACTTCTTTGATGTTGTCGCCTGGGACCGCTCCGCTGAGTTTGTCTGCCGTTATTTCCAGAAAGGTTCCATGATTGCCATTGATGGCCGTCTGCAGAGCCGTAACTATCAGGATAAGAGCGGAAACAACCGCACTGCGATCGAGATCGTGGCCAGTAACATTAATTTTGTTACTCCCAAATCCCAGAATCCCGCTGCTGGTATGGGCGCGCCGATGGCGTCCGCTCCGATTCCTGCAGCACCGGCTGATTATTCCCGTCCCGCAGCGCAGCCCGCTGCTCCCGCCTATTCGGCTGGCAGCAACGATGACTTTGCACTGATTGAGGACGAGGGCGATTTGCCGTTCTGAATCGATTATACCAATTTTACAAGGAGGTAACCGGATCATGGCTATGGATCGTTCTTCTCGTCCGATGCATCGCGGCCGCAAAAAGGTTTGCAGCTTCTGCGTTGATCGCATCGACCGCATTGATTACAAGGATCTGCCCCGCCTGCGCAAATACGTCAGCGAGCGTTCCAAAATCATTCCCCGCCGCGTCACCGGCACTTGCGCTTTCCATCAGCGCGAGCTGACCGTTGCTATCAAGCGTGCTCGCCATATGGCTCTTATGCCGTACGTCAGCGATTGATTTTAACGGCTGCTGAATAAGCACAGCAATCCCCCGCCGCTCAGGCTGCAAGGCCTGCGGCGGGGGATTTTTTACGCTTAATTAAAAGAGAATAAATAATAATGAATAATGGTCGTGTGACGCCCGCGGCGTCACGTTTTAATCAGGTCAGCCACTCCGGCAAAAAAACATTCTAGCTAGAGCAACTCGCCTATTTTATTTTTCGCCGCCGCGGGCGGCGCACCGACATTATTCTTTATTCTCTATTCATTATTATTTTTAATCAAACAACAACGCCCCGATATTGCAGGCTGCTTTCCCTGCTGTACCGGGGCATTCACTTTGTTCTTCTGTGGTGGGCGTCACGGTGCCGCTGTTGCGGCCGGATCTGTGCTGTCCGCCCAGTTGGGCTGTTCGGAGGGTGTGGGCGATGAATCCACCGCAAACGCATCGTTGCGTGCCCCGGCGATATACACCGTCACGACAGTCTCATCTGCATCAAACCTGGTGCCTTTGCTCACATCGCATTTTACAACGCAGTTCTCTGCGTACTGGCCATCGTTTTCAATGATCTGCATGCTGTAGTTGATGCCGGATTCATCCAGCTTTTTGCTGGCGTTGTTCTGCGTCCAGCCGATGATGTCCGGCATTTCCACCAGCATGGGGCCTTTGCTGACTACCAACTGGATGGTGGGTGCCTGTTCCGTGACCAGCGTTCCGGCCACCGGCTCCTGCCTGATGACGCAGCCCTCCGGTACAGTGGAGCTGAAATCCTCCGTCATGGCAATGCGGTAATGGGTATACAGCGTGCTATTTTTGATATCGGTCTTATAGTTCTTGCCCACAAGGTCAGGGTAGACTTCCACATCACTGTTGGTCGTGCTGGAAGCCGATGTGCCGGTGGATGCCGCACCGGAAACTGCCGGTTTTGTATCGCTCCCCTTGCCGCCTTTCAGCAGACTCCACAGCAACAGCACCACCAACACAAAGATGACCACCATGGAAGCCGCCAGAATCTTTTTGGTGGATACCTGGTTTTCGCCTTTTTCAAACATGGCGTTCGCCACGGTGGGATCCGTCAAGGCGCTCATCAACTCCGGTACCGTCTGCATCCGCTTGGCGGGGTCCAGCCGCATGGCGCAGGTCAGCACCTGAGAAAAATAGGTCGGCACACCAGATTCCAGGCTGTGGGCGTTCTCCATACTGTCCCGTACCTTGCGCTGCGGGGCTGCCACTGGCACCTGGCCCGTTACCAGTCGGTAAGTGACCGCCGCCAGGGCGTACACATCGGTGTACCGTCCAGAGAATTCCGCCGCTGAATACTGCTCCGGTGCCGCATAGCCGGGGTAAAGCTGGCTTTTCAGCTCGCTGCCTGCCGTGCGCAGGGCCAGCGTGCCATACCCGGTCAGCCGGGCGGCACCGTCAATAGGCAGCAGGATGTTATCCGGGCAGATGCCGCGGTGGATCAGCCCGGCCTTGTGAAGCAGGGCCACCCCCTCCATCACGGGCTGCAGCAAGGTTCGGGCCTCCACGGGGGTCAGGGTGCGGGCGCGCAGTTTGAGGTAATGGGTCAGGGTCATGCCCTTCTCAGTTTCCTCCACCGCGTACACGGTGTTGTTTTCTTCCATCACATCCAGAATCTGCGAAAGGCCGGTTGCCGGGGTGATGCGGTGCAGGTCATCGTACAAATCTTTGAAATCCATCCGGCTGGTTTTGAACAGCACTTCCCGGCCCTCTTTGGGCATCAGGTCGCCATCCGGGCTGCGGCCATTGCACAGCGTTACCGGGAAATACTCTTTGATCAGCACAAACCGACGTTCATCATTATCCACACCGCGGTAGCACAGGCCGTCGCCGTCGGCGCTCTGGTATTCACCCACAGTGTAATGCCCGCCCAGTTGGGTGCCAAGGGGCAGCGCGCCTTCGGGGTTATGGTTTTCCAGGGACTTGCCGCAGTTGGGGCAGCTGCCATGGTAGCCGCTGCGCACGGGTTCCAGGCAGTGCGGGCAAAGGGGAAGTTGGCTCATAACATGGCTCCTTTGTGTAAAAAGAAGGCGCGTAAAAACCGAAATATCCGGCTTTTGCGCGCCTCCTTAAACATTCAAGCTCAAACCTTGGCTGCCAATCAGCGGTCCAGGTCTTCTTCATTCTCCAGGGTAGTCCATGCGTTCTGCACGTCGTCGTCGTCGTCCAGTGCGTCCAGCAGCTTGCCCATGTTGACCAGCTGATCCGGATCGGTCAGGGCGGTGGTGGTGGAAGGAACCTGTGCCACATCGGCAGAAATGAACTTATAGCCCTTTTCTTCCAGTGCGTTGCACACAGCGGTGAAGTTATCGGGATCAGTGGTGACCTGTGCAGCCTCTTCGCCTGCATCAAAGTCCTCGGCACCGGCATCCAGAGCATCCATCATCAGCTGGTCGGGGTCGGCATCTTCCAGGTCAACCACGATCACACCCTTCTGGGTGAACATGAAGCCAACGCAGCCCATCTGGCCCAGGTTGCCGCCAAACTTATCAAAGTAATGGCGCATGTTGGCAGCGGTACGGTTGCGGTTATCGGTCAGGGTTTCGACCATAACGGCAATGCCGCCGGGGCCGTAACCTTCATAGGTAATTGCTTCGTACTCGGTCTTATCGCCGCCCTCGGCGCGCTTGATGATGCGCTGAATGTTATCATTCGGCACACTGTTCGCCTTAGCCTTAGCAATCAGGGCTGCCAGCTTGGAGTTGGAAGCAGGGTTGCCGCCGCCTTCCTTAACGGCAACAGCGATCTCGCGGCCGATCTTGGTGAAAACCTTGGCACGGGCGCCATCGGTCTTTTCTTTCTTGCGCTTAATGTTATTCCATTTGCTATGTCCGGACATGAAAATCCCCCTAAAAAATTGATGTGTAACCGCACATTGAAGGCGGTAAGATTCCCGCACTTTGCGCAAAGTGCGCGAACCGACAAATTACATTAGTATAGTATAGCACATTTCTATGCCGTTTTCAATGTTTTGGCGGTGTTTTTCTGGATGTATTTGAAAACAAAAGCGGCAAACGTTTTGTAAATGCAGAACGAACTTTTTTCAAGTGCTAACCATGTTGACGAAAACGGGGCTATGGTTGCAGCTTTCCCTTTCCGCTTTTATGTCTGCACTATTTTTACGGTCATTTCAGGTTGCGCAGGGCTTTGGGGTAATGGTTTTTGATGCGCCCGCCGCTGGCCTTGCCCCCGCCGAGGGGGAAGCCATCCACCAGCACAGCACACCAGCCGTTCTGAGCGGTTTGGGCTTCGATCTCTTCCCCGCGCAGCCACGCTGCGGTGCGCGGATCCGCCAGGGTCAGCTCCTCGCAATTGGTGCACTGGGCACCGTAAGCCATAAACAGCGCGTGGGCCGGTTCAAAGCGCCCTTTTGCCGCGCGGCCCGCGGGCACACCGGCGCGCAGCACATGCAGCTTTGCCGCGGGCAGCAGGGCGGGCGGCTCCAGCAAAAAGCCGTCCCCCACTACTGCAATGGGCTGGCCCGCCAATGTGGGGAAAAGCTCTTTGGCAAAGCTCTGCCACGCCTGCAATGCCTTGGCATCCACACGGGGTGTTTTGCCGCCTTTTCCTTTACCGTTTTTGCTGCGCGGCAGTTCCACCGCCGGGGCATCCACCGCCTTTTGCAGTTTGGCCATAAAATGGCCCTCGCCGCCATCACAGGGCCAGATGCGGCGGCAGTATTCTGCCTGTAGCGGATAGTCCCCTGTCCGGTTGGCTTCACCGGGCTGGCCAAAGCCGCAGCCGGAAAGATCACACAGGGTAAACTCCGGGTGCTTTGCCAGGAAAGCTGCGATCTGCCCTTCATCTTCCCCCGGCGCAAAGGTGCAGGTGGAATAGACTAAAATTCCGCCCGGCGCCAGCATGGCCGCGGCGTTTTCCAGAATCTCTGCCCCCAAAGCGGCGCAACGGTCCAGCAGGGGCTGGTCATACTGGGTCACAGCAACGCTTTCCTTGCGGAACATCCCCTCGCCGGAACAGGGGGCATCCACCAGGATGCGGTCAAACTGGCCGGGGTACGCGGCAGCCAGGCGGGAGGTGTCCTCATTGGTCACAATGGCGTTGGTCACGCCCATGCGCTCCAGGTTCTGGCGCAGTACCTCGGCACGGGCAGCCACAAACTCGTTGGCCAGCAGCACACCCTGTCCGGCCAGCGCAGCAGCCAACTGGCTGGTTTTGCCGCCCGGCGCGGCGCACAAGTCCGCCACCCGCATACCGGGGTGTACATCCAGCAGCGCAGCCGGGGCGCTGGCGCTGGGTTCCTGCGCATAAAAGGCTCCCGCATGGTGGTAGGGGTGGCGGCCGGGTTTCCAATCCGGCTGCGGCACCACAAAAGCGGACGCGCAAAACGGCGATGCTTCCAGCGGAAAATCCGCCAGCGCAGCAAACTGCTGCGGCGTGCAGCGCAGGGCATTCACGCTGGCCCCGCGCACCGCCCCCTGCCCCGGATAGGAAAACATTGCATCAAACCGCGGGCCAAGCAGGGTGCGCTCCCGCTGAACAAACAGTTCCGGCAGTTGTGAAATTGTCATGGATCAACCTCCATTTTGCATATCAGCGGCAAGGCTGGGCAGACTATTGGCAGAGCCGGTGGAACCCGGCCCCAAATTGCTTTTTTGATTTTGAAAGGAGTACCCGCATATGGCACGCAGCACCAACGAACAGAACAAGACCCAGAACTGCAATACCCGCAAGGCCAGCCAGAAAGCTACCCAGAGCACCACGCAGAAAACCACAAACTCCACCACAGACTGCGGCTGTGGCTGCGGCACCAAAGGCAAAGACGACGGCAGCAAAAAGAAGTGATGCTTTGCCCTGAAAAGCCAGATGCATATTGAAGAATCTGGCTTCAAAACACATTTTTAAGGTTATGCACAGGGCAAGCGGCCGCGGGCGAACGATGTCTGCCCCTACGGAGCGCTATTTGGCAGTCTAAGGCAGTGCTATATCAACAGCACTGCCTATTTTATTGTGCCGCCACGCAAAAAGCCGGTGCCGTTTGCTGGGCACCGGCTTTGTTGCAGCTTGTGTTTCTGCGCACAGGCACTTATTGTTCCGGGGTATAATTTTTCCAGATCGTTTCAAACAGTTCTTCGATCCGGTCATCCCGGCCCATCAGGTGCAGCCAGCCCAGCAGGCACTCAAAGCCTGTGGAGGCGCGGTATTCCTGCGCGGTGGCATGCTTGGCCACGCTGGCTTTGCTGGCATTTTTGCCGCGGCGCAAAATGTTCTGCTCTTCCTCGGTCAGCATCGGCTCAATAAGGGCAAGCTCCTGGTTCTGCGCGTGGGCAGATACATAATGCGTTGCCACGCTGTGCAGCCGACCCGGCTGCAGGCGGGATGTTTCCACCAGACGCTGGCGGACCAGCAGTTCCAGCACGGCATCCCCCGCAAAAGCCAGGGCCAGCGGTGACATTTCGTGGATATCAATTTCCGGGTGTGCTTCAAATAACATGGCGTGCCTCAATAAACGTAATCGAACTCATATTCGCCGATCTTGATGGTATCGTCCTCTTCCACATTCTGGCGGACCAGCTCATCCAGAATACCGGAATCGCCCAGCTGGGTCTGGAAATACTGCAGACTTTCATAGTCCTCCACATTGGTACCGGCCAGAATACGCTCCAGCCAGGGGGCGTCCACGGTAAACTCGTGGGCACCAGTGCGCTCCACGGTAAAGGGACGGGTGGGGGCATCGACCAAGCTGGGTTTAACGTACTCTGCCTCAAACACCTTGACCGGCGGCAGCTCTTTCAGGCGGCTGTACACCAGGGCGGGCAGAGCGTCCACCCCCTGGCGGGTTGCGGCGGAGATGGGCACAAAGGTCAGCCCCTTGGCTTCCACAAACTGCTTGAATTCTTCTACCTGTTCGGGGGTTGCGATATCACACTTGTTTCCCAGAACAATCTGCGGGCGGGTAGCCAGATCTGCGGAGAAGCCCTCCAGCTCGTGGTTGATCTGCTCAAAGTCCTCCTTGGGGTCGCGGCCCTCGCAGCCGGAAACATCCACCACATGCAGCAGCAGGCGGCAGCGCTCCACATGACGCAGGAAGTCATGGCCCAGGCCAACGCCATCGGCAGCACCTTCGATCAGGCCAGGGATATCGGCGCAGACAAAGCTCTGTTCCGGGCCAACGCGCACAACGCCCAGAACGGGGGTCAGCGTGGTAAAGTGATAGTTTGCAATTTTGGGGCGTGCCGCGCTGATGGTGCTGATCAGGGTGGACTTGCCAACATTGGGGAAGCCGATCAGGCCAACATCCGCGATCACTTTCAATTCCAGAGTCAGGTGCATATCCTCACCGGGCAGACCGGGCTTGGCAAAGCGCGGGATCTGACGGGTGGGGGTGGCAAAGCGGGCATTACCCCAACCGCCGCGGCCGCCCTTGGCCACAACAACCGGGGCATCGCCGGAAAGATCTGCCACGACCAGGCCGGTCTCGGCTTCTTTCAGCACGGTGCCGCGGGGCACGCGGATGACCAGGTCATCGGCATCCTTGCCTTTCTGGCGGGCGCCGCGGCCATTTTCGCCATCGGGGGCGGTATACTTGCGCTTATAGCGGAAGTCCATCAAGGTGGACAGGTTTGGGTCCGCCTGGAACACGATATTGCCGCCGCGGCCGCCATCGCCGCCGTCCGGGCCGCCAGCCGCGACGAACTTTTCGCGGTGGAAGCTGACCGCGCCATCGCCGCCCTTGCCGGCGTGCAGCCAGATGGTTGCGACATCAATAAAATTACTGGTACTGGGCATGTGTTACCTCCTTTAGGGGGTGTTGCAAATACAAAGAATCGAGAATAATGAAACATGATGGTGTACCGCCAATGGCGGCACAGAATCGGATATTAAAGGTTGGATTGATTGGTTAGTCTATGATTTTATAATATAGTGTGTACGCAGAATGGCGGGAATATTTTCTTTTTAGGGTACGCATCTGGGCATAGTTGTCGGAACGGTCGAGACCGTTCCCTACATCGCTTTTTATGACTAGCCGCAAACATTAAAAATATTTGTAGAGCAGGATGCCCTCACCCTGCCGTAGAGAAACCTTGCTTATCGCTGCAAACATTGCAAAGGGTTTGTAGGGCGGGATAGGCGGCAAAAGATTGAGGCGAGCAAATAGGGTAATGTACCGCGGGACGATGCGAGCATCGTCCCTTACAGAACTTGCCGGGGTTTTGCAATCGGCCCTCTGCCTTGTTACTCTTTTGCCACGTTTCCCCGCCTGTTCTCGCCTTTGGGCAAAAGAAAAGAGCGAGCCGCACGGCCCGCCCTTAAAAGGTTACTTACTGCTTGACAGTGCAGCGCTTGCGGTCACGGCCAACGCGCTCGAAATGAACGCGGCCATCAACCAGAGCGTACAGGGTGTCATCGCTGCCGATGCCGACGCCCTCACCCGGATGGATGTGGGTGCCGCGCTGACGGACCAGAATGTTGCCGGCCAGAACAAACTGACCGTCGCCGCGCTTAACGCCGAGGCGCTTGGACTCGGAATCACGGCCGTTCTTGGTAGAACCTACGCCTTTCTTATGTGCCATTGTGCTTAACCTCCTTAGCCGTTGATCGCGGTGATTTCCACCTTGGTGTAGGGCTGACGATGGCCCTTGCGAACCATGCTGCCCTTCTTGGGACGATAGGTGATAATGTTGAGCTTCTTGCCCTTGCCGTTCTTGATGACCTTGCCGACAACGGTAGCGCCTTCAACAACGGGAGCGCCAACCTTAACAGCGCCCTCCTCGCCAACGGCCAGGACTTTTTCGAAGGTGACTTCGCTGTCAGCCTCAGCGTTCAGCTTCTCAACAAAAATGCTGTCGCCAACTTTGACGCTGTACTGCTTGCCACCGGTCAGAATAACTGCGTACATGTGATAACCTCTTTCAATAAGTCTCGCTGGATGCGGGGCGGCGTGCAAATGCACACACTTGCAGAGCCCATGCCATGCGGCTTAATTATCATACCACATGCGCCCAGTTCCGTCAAGATACTTTTTGAAATAATTTCAAATAGCAACGCCATTTTGCATGGCGGCCGCCTGGGTGGTGTTCTTCATCAGCATGGCACGGGTCATGGGGCCAACGCCGCCGGGCACCGGGGTGATGTAACCCGCCACGGCGCTTGCTTCCTCAAAGTTCACATCGCCGTGCAGCTTGCCGTCCGCACCGCGGTTGATGCCGACATCGATCACCACGGCGCCGGGCTTGACCATATCGCCGGTCACAAAACCAGCGCGGCCAACGGCGGCAACCAGAATATTCGCGTTGGCGCAGATTTCTTTCAGGTTGGCCGTGTGGGAATGGCAGACCGTAACGGTTGCATTTTTAGCCAGCAGCAACAGGGCTGCGGGCTTGCCCACAATGTTGGAACGGCCGATGACCACGGCGTTTTTGCCGTCAATTTTGGTGCCGGTAGATTCGATCATGCGGATGCACCCCGCCGGGGTGCAGGGCAAAAAGCAGGGCTGGCCGGTCTGCATACGGCCCACGTTGACAGGGGAAAAACCGTCCACGTCCTTTTCCGGCGGGATGGCGTCAATCACGGCGTGCTCATCGATCTGCTTGGGCAGCGGCAGCTGAACCAGAATGCCGTTTACGGTTTTGTCGGCTGCCAGCTCTGCAATTTTGGCCAGCAGTTCTTCCTGGGTGGTGGTTTCCGGCATGCGCAGTTCCAGGCTCTTGATGCCGCATTCGCCGCAGTCCTTTACCTTGCCGCGCACATACACCTGGCTGGCGGGGTTTTCGCCCACCAGAATCACAGCCAGGCAGGGTTCGATGCCCTTGGCTTTCAGGACCGCTGCTTCGGCGGCAGCTTCGGCTTTGGTTGCGGCCGCAAGGGCCTTTCCGTCAATGATCTGTGCACTCATCTTTGCATTCCCTCCTGTGGTTTTCAGGTGCAGGATGCACCTAAACGTTACTCCCCTGTTTCGTCCTCCGGGGCCGGGGTTTCCGGCGCTTCGGCGGGCTGCTGGGGTTCGGCTACCACATTTCCCTCTTCTATCGCTTCACCATTGTCATTATTATCTTCCACTTTTTCCGCTTCGTCAAGGTCAAATTCCTCCAGGCGGCGGTTCATGGCGGCAGTGGCCTGAACAAATTCGTGATGGGACGCACTTGCGGGCAGTTCATCCACCACAAAATAAGTTCCGGCGGCATCCAGTTTTTTCAGGTTGCTCACCTGCAGCGGCACCATCAGCTGCGCGCCCTTAAATCGCTGCAACCCGGCCACCAGCAGCACCACCGCCGTGGCCACAGACACCAGTGCCACCAGCTGGCTGGTGCGCAGGGTGGAAGTGACCATCAGCGCATCGGTGCGCAGCCCCTCGATCCAGTAGCGGCCCAGGCCGTACCAGATGATGTAGAGCAGAAACAGTTCGCCGTTAAAGCGGCGCTTTTTGATATGGCTTGCCAGCAGCACAACCCCCACCAGGCACCAGATGCTCTCGTACAGGAAGGTCGGGTGTACCGGCTGGGTGGGGTCCACAGTAACGCCCTCAGCAGCCAGGGTGGCCTGTACGCTGAGCAGGTAGTTATAGGTACCCTCGCTGTACATGCCCCAGGGCAGCGTGGTGTTGCTGCCGAAAGCTTCCTGGTTGACAAAGTTGCCCCAGCGGCCCACGCCCTGACCAATCAGGAAGCATATCCCAACCAGATCAAAGAGCGGCAGGATGGGAATGCGGCGGATCTTGGTCATCAGGCCGCCAAACACAAATGCGCCGATGACCGCGCCGTAAATGGCAATACCGCCCTGGCGGATATCGATCATCTGCCAGATGCTTTCATACTTGAACGGCGCAAACACAATATAATAAATGCGCGCGCAGACGATTGCCATGACCGCGCCCACCAGGATCACATCGATCAGGCGGTCGGAGTTGATGCCGAAATCATCCGCATTGCGGAAAGCAAACAGCATGGCAAGCACCATGCCCGCGGCGATGATCACACCGTACCAGTAAATGTTGAAACCGCCAATGCTGAGCGCAACGCGGTTGATGGTAAATTCCAGCCCAAGGCCGGGAAACTGAACATCAAAAGACATCTGCCATTACACCTCATTCCTTCGGGTCGATCTGGATATAGGCGCTGTTTTCTTCCAGCAACATGGTTTGCAGTGCCTTGTTCACATCGTCAACGGTCAAAGTGGCCAGCGCTTCAATTTCATCTGCCAGGGTGCGGCCTTTCAGGAAGGCCATGCCCATCTCCTCGGCGGCATCGTCCACGTTCTCCACATCAGCCAGCATTTCGCCGTACATCTGGTTTTTGACCAGGGTAAACAGCTCCGGGTCTACGCCGTTTTGGCGCAGGCGGGCAATTTCATCCCGCACCATCTGGGCAACCTCACGAGGGGTCTCACTTTCACCGGTAAAAGCGATGATGCAGGCTCCCTCGGTGGAAAGATAATCGCCGCTGAACTCCGGGTTGACCAGCGATTCATCATACAGCTTGCGGTACAGATTCGTCAGCCCGCCGCAGATCAGGTCCGGCAGCAGGTCTGCGATGACCTCCATGCGGGTATCGCCGCGGTTGATGGCGGCTTCCTTGTAGCCAAGGGCAAAGCAGGGCTTGTTGACCGGCATGGTAAAGGTGGTTTCTTTGTGCTGCACCGTATCGGCTTCCTGCGGGAAGATGGTTTCCACCTGCGGGGGTTCCACTGCGTCATACACACCGTTGCGGCGGCAGGCTTCCACAGCCTGATCCAGCGTGATGTTGCCCGCAACGGAAAGCACCATGTTGCCGGGGCGGTAGAACGCATCGGTGCAGGCGTACAGCAGTTCGGGCGTCAGCTCAGCAATGCTCTGGGTGGTGCCGGCGATATCGTCCCGGATGGGATGGCTTTTATACAGGCAGCGGAACAGTGCGGTCAGTAGCCGCCAATCCGGGCTGTCGTCATACATTTTGATTTCCTGCCCGATGATGCCCTGCTCCTTGGCGATGGTCTCCTTGGTAAACCAGGGATGACCGACCATGTTGAGCAGAATATCCAGGTTTTCATCCGTCATGCCGGTTGCGGTAAAAATATAGCAGGTGCGGTCATAGCTGGTAAAAGCGTTTGCCGCAGCGCCAGTTTTGGCATACAGGTCGAACGCATCGCCCTGCTCGGATTCAAACATTTTGTGTTCCAGAAAGTGCGCGGTACCGGCGGGCAGCTGGATCCGTTTGCCGTTAAGGGTAAATTCCCGCACAACGGAGCCAAAGTTGGTGGCGTACATGGCGTGTACCGAGCTGTAGCCCGGCATAGTGCGGCACAAAACCGTCAAGCCGCTGGGCAGGGTCACGCTCTGGCAGTTGACCGCCCCCGCGGCTTTTTCCCGGATGGCAGCCGGGCTGTGTTCTGCGTGTTCCATCATGCGTTTTCCCCCTCCCCTTTTGCCGTCAGCGTGTAGCCAACAGAGTAATGGTAACTCTGCAGCACTTCGCGCACTTCGTCCGCCGTAACGGCGTTGGTCAGCACCTTGCCGTATTCCGGCGGGGCCAGCGCTTCGTCACGCAGGATCTGGCCATAGTACCAGCTTTCCAGTCCTCCGAGGGAATCCCCCAGCGAATCCAGGCTGGAAAGCAGGCTGCGGCGGCAGTCGTCCATTTCCTGTTCGGTGATAGGGCCGGTGCACAGGTCGTTCAGTTCTTTCAGGATCGCAGCTTCGGCTTGGGCTTCGCGGCCCGGCTCCACGCCGGAATCCACCATCATCACACCGGTGGCGCGCAGAGCGCTGGAACCGCAGTAATAGCAAAGGCTCTGTTTTTCGCGCACATTGCGGAACAGGCGGCTGGTGGTGGAGCCGCCAAACACGCTCATTGCCATCCGCATCACGGTAATGCTGGGCAGGTCCTCCGGCGTGCCGCGGGTAAACAGCATACACAGCTTGGCCTGGGTCAGGCCGGGGATTTCCTCGCTGAAGTGCTGGGTTTCAATAATGGGCATGGCCAGCGGCATGGCAAAGCGCTGGGGGCTGCGGGCAGCGCCAGCCAGCTTTTGCAGCAGCAGCTCTTCCACCAGGGCGGGATCCGCCCCCTGCACCATCACATCAATGGATGCCAGCGAAAGTATGCGGTCATACTCGGCTTTCAGCGTCTGGGGCGTTACGTTGGGCAGGTCACTTTTGTAGCCGCCCAGCTCAATGCCTGCCGGGGAATCGCCGTAAAATTTGCGGCGGGCCTGGCGCACACAGTACAGGCGCTTATTGTTGAACTCGGCATCCAGGCGGCGGGCCAGGGATTCTTTTTCAATGCGCACAGCCTCCGGGTCAAACACACCATCAATCAGGTACGGCTCAAAGATGGTACCAAAGGCGATATCGGCATATTCACGGGTCAGATTCTCACCGTCAAGGGCAAAGCGATCCTTGATGCCGCAGATGTCCACCGTCAGCACGCGGTCAATTCCGGCGCTGCTCTGGTCCACGCCAAGGTCGGCACCGTACAGCCGCGCCAATTTGCGGGAAAGCTCCGTCATATCCGGGCAGCCCGCATAGCCGCGCTCCAGCACCAGCGGCAGCACAGCGGCATCCGTTGCGCTGCGACGCAATGCCGGGTAACGCAGATGGATGGTAATGCGGCAGCGGTTAAATTTTTCGGCATCCAATGTGGTGATAAATACACCGGGAGCCAGTTTTTTACGTTCCAAATCAGTATCCTCCGAATTTCTTCCGAATTCCTCGGATGATGGGGCCCGCCCTTAAAACGATGTGCGGCGTTTGCCGGTCATGGCGGCAACGTCCAGGGCCAAAACCGTGGTGTGTTCCACCATTTCCGGCTCAAAGGGCAGGTCCGGGCAGTGGTAATGCTGCATCAGCGCCTGCAGGGCGGTCAGCTTTTCCCCGCCTTCCACAAAGCGGACGGTCCCGCGGCCAATGACGCTCTGGTAGTTCATGCCATAAGTGCAGGAGGTTGCCCCGCCGCTTACGGTGCCGGGGCAGTCAGCTTCAAAGCTCACATTGGGGTCAGCGCACAGCAGGTCCAGCTTGGTGCCAACGGGGGCACAGTGGAAATACAGCGTCAGGCTTTGCGGCCCGGCGGCCATACCAAAGTTCAGCGGAACAAGGTACGGCACGCCGGATGCCGGGTCGTTGATGGCAACGCGGCAGACGGGGCACTGTTCCAAAATGGCAAGTTGGCCCTCCAGGTCCGCCACTTCACGATCCTTACGGCGCATTACGCTTCCTCCTTTGCGGCAAAATAGGCAATGCTTTGCTGGGCAGCGGTTTCGATCAGGTCTGCCAGCTCCTGCAATGTACCAAACTTGCGCACAGCGCACAGGTAGTGGTGGAATTCCAGCACCGGCGTCTGGCCATAGGTATCGCCATGGTAGCCCGGCACATAGGTTTCGCAGGTAACAGGGGCGTTGGCGGCATCCACGGTGGGGCGGCGGCCAATACCGGTTGCGGATGGCCACCAGCGGCCATCCAGCCAGATGCGGGTCAGGTACACGCCGGTGCAGGGCTGCAAAGCGTCTGCGGGATAGTTCTGGTTGATGGTGGGTTTGCCCAGCTTGGAGGTGCCGATGCCCTTGCCGTGGCGCACCGGCCAGTCAATGCAGTAGGGCGCCCCCAGCATGGCGTTGGCATCCTCGATGCGGCCTTCCTCCAGCGCGGCACGGATGCGAGTGGAGGAAACCGTCTGCCCGCCGTATTGTGCCATGTCCACAATGGTCACGGCGATGCCCAGCGGGGCGCACAGCTCCTTCAGGCGGTCCACATTCCCGGCGGCATATGCGCCAAAGGTAAAGTTATCGCCGCAGAACACCGCCTTGGCGGCAAAGCATTCCACCAGAATTTTGTTGACGAAATCTTCCGGGCTTAAGCTGCGGAAGGATTCAAACGGGGGTTCCATATAGGCGGTAATGCCCAAAGCGGCAACGCGGGCATGCTTTTGCCCAGCGGACAAGATACGCCCGCCCTTGAGCGACTGCCCGCCCGGCAGGCTGAAGGTAAAAGCCGCGGGGGTCAGGCCGTGGGCCGCGGCGTATTCCACCGCTGCCCCCAGCACACGGCGGTGCCCAAGGTGAACACCGTCAAAATAGCCCAAGGCCACGGCGCTGCCGTTGGGTGCGCCCACCGGGGCCAGTGTATTCAAAATATTCATGGTAATTGGCATACTTCCTGTTGTTGAGCGGACAGCGGTTCTGCCCGTTGCGGTTTGGGTGCAGGCGTTCACGCCCGCTCGCAGAAGATCTTTTCCACCTGCAGCACACCCTGCGTCACGTTGGCAAGCCCCAAAAAGGTACCTGCGGCATCATACACGCGGTATTTGCCGTCCTGTGCGCGGTAGTGGCTGGTGGGGCAGCCGTTGAAGAGGTGCTTTTTCACTGCATCGTCCACCGTCAGGGCAGGCAGCGAGGCAAACACGTGTTCCACCGGCAGCAGCCATCCACTTTGCTGCAGGGTACCTGCTTCGGCAGCGGCCAGGATCTCCGGCAGGGTGTGGCATTCCTCAATCTTGAACGCCCCGGCGCGGGTGCGGCGCAGTGCCGCCAATGTGGCGGGCACGCCCAAAGCTGTACCGATATCCTCCGCCAGAACGCGGATGTAGGTGCCCTTGGAGCAGCTGACTCGGATGGTATAATCCCCCGGTGCCGGGCTGCCCAGGTAGGTAATCTCATAAATCGTGATGGGGCGCGGGGTGCGCTCCACCGTCTGGCCTTTGCGGGCCGCCTTGTACAGCGGCTGGCCGTTGATCTTGACCGCTGAATACATCGGCGGCAGCTGCATCTGCCGGCCCATAAACTGCGGCAAAACGGCTTTCAGCTCTGCTTCACCCACCGTAACAGGAGCGGTTTCCAGCGCAGTGCCGGTCACATCGCCGGTATCGGTGCGCAGGCCAAGGCGAATGGTAGCTTCATAGGTTTTATCATGGTCAGGCTGGCGGTCCGCCGCGGCGGTGGCATTGCCGATAAACACGGCGAGCACACCAGTCGCCATAGGATCCAGTGTGCCCGCGTGCCCCAGCCTGCGCGTTCCCAGCGCACCGCGCAGCTTGGCCAGCACATCAAAGCTGGTCCAGCCCGCAGGTTTATCAACTGGGAGAATGGCACAAGTATTCATTGGGGTTTTCCTTTTCAGTTTATTGTGCTGCATTCGGCAGCAGCACCCAGCTGCGGTGCCAGCCTTGCGGCGGCAAGCAGACGGTGCCATCTTGCAGGTTTGCGGGCGTGTGCCGCATCCCCGTGTGCTGCGCGTTGTGGTGCAGCTGGCCTTCAACCAGCGTCCTGATCCAGCAAGCCGCAGCGCTGCAACTCCTTGCGGACTTCCTCCAGCACGGCATGCTTGGCGTTATCCAGGTTGCCGCTGATCTCGCACCCGGCTGCGCGGGCATGGCCGCCGCCGCCCAGGCGGCGCGCAATGTTGCAGGCATCAATGCTGCCCGATGTACGCACGCTGATGCGGAAGCTGCCATCCCGCTGCTGGCGGTAGGTCAGGCCAACCTCCACGCCTTCAATGGAGCGCGGCAGGCTGGTCAGGTCCTCCAGCTCGGCACCCGCCACGCCGGAAGATTCGATCTGGTCCCAGGTCAGGCAGATCACGGCGCACAGGTCGTTGAAATAATATTCCAGGCTTTCCATCGCCATGCGTTCCGCAGTTATGCGGGCATGGGAGCGGGATTCAAACAGGCGGGCATTCAGTTTTTCCACATCGGCACCGGCTTCCATCAGGCGGGCCGCCGCCATATGGGTGCGGGGCGTGGTACTGGCAAACTTAAAGCAGCCGGTATCGGTTGCAATGCCGGTATATAGGCAGTTGGCGATCTGCGGCGTAATGGTCACGCCCATATCCACGATCACATCCAGCAAAAACTCGCAGGCCGCGGCGGCGCCGGGGTCCAGCAGGGTTTCATAGGCATAGCCGCTGTTGCTGGCATGGTGGTCAATGCAAAGGTTGGTATGGGCGGCATACTGCGGCACATTGTTATTTTCGCCAAAAAGCTGGATGCTGGCAACATCCACCGCCACCACAAATGCAGGGTTAAAGCTGCCGTCAAACCAGCGCAGCTCCATATAATCATACATTTTGGGGATGGGGTCGCTGCATAAAATCGCGGCGTTTTTGCCCAGCGCCTTGAGCGCAAGATACAGTGCACCGGCGCAGCCGATGGTATCGCCATCGGGGTTTTTGTGGCAAAGGATCAGGATATCGTCCGCGCCGCGCAGACGCAGCACGGCTGTCTGCCGATCCACAGATTCGGTCATAAGGGTCCTCTTTTCTCGGCCGCGATTGGGGGCTATTCCCTCTCCCCCGTTGGTTCCGGCCTTTGGGAAGGCGCAGCTGCAAGCGTAAATTTCAACTGCGCGTTTTGGTCGATGACTGGCTGCAGCACCAGTTAAGATGTATCTGAAAGCAACGAAAATGACAGATATTTCGCAAGCACAAGCAGGATGTAAGGCAAAGAGCCGCAGGAATCCTTTGTGGATTCCAAGGTTTTTAGCGCAAAATCCGGCTGTGTTTGTAAAAACAGACTACATTTTCGACTTTTCAGATACAGTCTGGGCAGGTTATTCCTGCTCTTCCGGTTCTGCCTGTGCTGCGGGGTGTGCTTTTTCAATATCCTGCAGCAGCTGGTCAATGTGCACTGCGTAAGCAGCGCTGTCATCCTTGGTAAACACAAAGCGCGGGGCTTTGCGGATGTGCATACGGCGGCTGACTTCGGTGCGGATATGGCCCGAAGCTTTGTTCAGGGCTTTCACCACCGGGTCGGCGCCGCCTTCGCGCCCCATCACACTGATGTACACCTTGGCGACATCCAGGTCCGGGGTAACATCAAGCCGGGTCACAGTCAACAGACCACCCGAAACGCGGGGGTCCTTCATTTCGCCGATAATGGCGATCAGCTCGCGTTTCATATCCTGTGCCATACGGCCATGGTTTTTGCTTGGCATAACTTTACCTCATAAAGCCCCCTGCGGGGCTTGTCAAACAAGCGGGAACGGCTCAATGCCGGATCAATCGCGGTATTCTTCCAGCTTGAAGCACTCGAATACGTCACCCTCTTTGACGTCGGAGAACTTCTGCAGGGTGATGCCGCATTCATAGCCTTCGGCCACTTCCTTGGCGTCATCCTTGAAGCGCTTCAGGGATGCAATGGCATCCTCGCAGATGACGATACCGTCACGCACCAGGCGCAGCTGGGCATCGCGGGTGATCTTGCCGGAAGTAACACGGCAGCCGGAAACAGTGCCAACGCTGGAAATCTTGTAGACCTGGCGAACCTGTGCTTCGCCCAAGGCGACTTCGCGCACCTTGGGAGCCAGCATACCCTTCATAGCATCGGAAACATCGTTGATGGCATCGTAAATGACGCGGTACATACGCATTTCAACACCGGCCTGCTCGGCTTCGGCCTTGGCAACAGCGTCCGGGCGGACATTAAAGCCGATGATGATGGCGTTGGAAGCATCGGCCAGAGAAACATCGGACTTGGAAATCGCACCAACACCGGCATGGATGACGCGCACGCGCACTTCCTCGTTGCTGAGCTTTTCCAGGCTCTGTTTCACAGCTTCGGCGCTGCCCTGAACGTCAGCCTTGACAACAATGGGCAGTTCCTTCATATCGTTCTGGGCCATCTGGTCAAACAGGTTATCCAGGGTGACCTTGGTGTAAGCAGCAAACTGCTTTTCCTTGGCTTCGGTGGTACGCTTGTCAGCCAGTTCACGGGCCAGGCGTTCATCCTCAACAGCCTCGAAGATATCGCCGGCGGTGGGCACTTCAGTCAGGCCGGTGATCTCCACAGGGGTGGAAGGACCGGCGGATTCGATCTCAACGCCCTTATCGTTGCGCATGGTACGCACACGGCCAACGGCGGTACCGGCAATCAGACAGTCGCCCTTGTGCAGGGTGCCGTTCTGAACCAGCAGGGTAGCAATGGTGCCCTGGCCCTTATCCAGGCGGGCTTCCACAACGGCACCCTTGGCGCGGCGGTTGGGGTTGGCTTTCAGCTCCATGACCTCTGCTTCCAGAACAATGCGTTCCAGCAGGTCCTGGATGCCTGCGCCAGTAGCGGCAGACACGGGGATGCAGGCAGTTTCGCCGCCCCAGTCTTCGGGCACGATCTCGTACTTGGTCAGCTGTTCCTTCACGCGCTCCGGGTTAGCGGTCGGCTTATCCATCTTGTTGATGGCAACGATCAGCTTGACGTTGGCAGCCTTAGCGTGGTTGATGGACTCAATGGTCTGGGGCATGATGCCGTCATCGGCAGCAACAACCAGAACCGCGATATCGGTCATATCCGCACCGCGGGCACGCATGGCGGTAAAGGCTTCGTGGCCCGGGGTATCCAGGAAGGTAACGGGGCTGCCGTTGACATTGACCTGGTAAGCGCCGATGGCCTGGGTAATGCCGCCGGCTTCGCCTGCGGTAACGTTAGTGGAACGGATGCGGTCCAGGATGGAAGTTTTGCCGTGGTCAACGTGGCCCATAACAACAACGACCGGCGGACGTTCGACCAGCTGATCGGCGCTGTCCTCTTCCTGGGTGAACAGGCGCTCTTCGATAGAAACATGAACTTCATGCTCCACCTTTGCGTGGAATTCCTCTGCGATCAGGGCGGCGGAATCGAAATCGATCACATCGGAAGCAGCGTGCATTTCGCCCATCTGCATGAACTTGGCAACAACCTTGGCCACGTTCTGCTTCAGGCGGGTAGCCAGCTCGCCAACGGTGATCTCATCGGGGATGGAGATCTTGAGCTGGGCGTTGCGGGCCTTTTCCAGCTGGATGCGCTGCAGGCGCTCGGCTTCGGTTTCACGGCGGCGGCCAAACTGCTGTCCGCGGCGGTTATTGCGGTTGTTGAACTTTTCTTTTTTGCCGGTGGGAGCGTTCTTGCGCTTGCTGGGCATATTGCGGCTGTCGGCCAGGTCATCATAGCGGGCGCTGAACTTATCCACGTTCACATCCACGGTGCGGGTATCCACAGACACCTGGGCGCGGTCAACCTTGACCTGCTCGGTGGCGACGGGTTCCTTGATGCCGGTCTCGCTGGCCAGCTCCTGCATGGTCACACGCTTTTCGCTGCGCTTTTCGGCCTGCTTGTTATCATTGCGCTTATCATTGCGCTTTTCCTGCTGGGCCGGTTTGGGCTGTGCTGCCTTGGGCTGCGCATTCTGGGCGGGCTTGGCCTGCTCCGCTTTCGGCTCTGCCTTGGGGGCTTCCGGCTGCTTGGGCTGCTTGGGCTGGGGCTTAGCGGCCTCCGGCTTCGGCTCTTCTTTTTTCGCCTGGGGCTTTGCTTCGGGCTTTTTGGTCTCCTGCTTGACGGGCTGCGGCTCCTTGCCGGATGCCAGATACTCGCCCAGGTCCTTGACGGCGGTTTTGCGGGTCAGGGCTTCCAGCAGGGCGTTGACCTCGTTTTCTTCAAAGGTCGCGCCCGTCTTGCGGGTCTCGCCAGTCAGCTCCGCAAAAGTCTCGATAACCTTTTTGGTGCTGATGCCAAAATCTTTTGCAATATCCGTAACTTTGTATTTGAAATCAACCATTGGCTGAATCCTCCTTCACTTGCTTTTTGAGGTAGCCTGCACACAGGTGTGCAAGGTTTTCGTCCGTAACCGCAAATACGGCAGCAGGCTTTGGCGTAAGCATGCGCAGGTCCTCGCCTTTCAGCGGCATCACCGCGCAGGGGATCACCCCGCGGCAGGTATCCTGCATATGCTGCGTGGTGCGCTTGCTGGCGTCGCAGGCCAGTAGCACCAGGCATGCCTTGCCCCGCATCACAGCTTCTTCCACACGGTCATAGCCGTGCAGCAGCTTGCCGGCTTTGCGGCAAATTCCCAATGCACCCAACAATGGGTCCTTATCATTCGCCACGGGGCATCGCCTCCTTTACTGCCTGCTCGGCACAGGCCATCTCCTCGGTCAGGCGCTCAAACACCTCATCCGGCACCGGCACACCAAAGGCATGTTCCAGCCGCTTGGCCTTGCGTGCTTTGGCCAGGCACGCCGCTGACGGGCACAGGTATGCGCCGCGGCCGGAGCGCTTGCCGGTCAGATCCACGCTGACTTCACCTTCGGGGTTGCGCACAATGCGCACCAGTTCTTTTTTCGGTTTTTGGGTGTTGCACCCAACGCACCGGCGCACCGGCACCTTTTTTTGCGGTTTTTGTTGCAAATGGCTGACCTCTTTTCAGTCTCAGCGCCGCATTGCACGGCGTGTGCTCATTATTCCTTGCCGGTTTCCGGGGCGGTCTCGGCGGCGGGGGCTTCGGCCGGCTGTTCAGCCGGGGTTTCGTCCTCCTCGCCATAGTAGCCGGATTCCGGGCGGATGTCAATATTATAGCCGGTCAGGTGGGCGCACAGGCGCACATTCTGGCCCTTGTTGCCAATGGCAAGGCTCAGCTGGTGGTCAGGCACGGTCACGCGGCAGCTCTTGGTTTCGCCGGGCAGCAGCTCCACCTTGACAACCTTTGCCGGGGACAGAGCTGCGGAGATGAACTCGTTGATGTCCTCGCTCCAGCGGATGATATCGATCTTTTCGCCGCCCAGCTCTTCCACGATCTTTTCCACGCGGGAGCCATGGGCGCCGATGCAGGCACCGACGGGGTCAACATCGGGGTTCTTGCTCCACACAGCCATCTTGGTGCGGGCACCAGCCTCACGGGCAATGGCCTTGATCTCAACGGTGCCGTCATAGATTTCGGGCACTTCCAGCTCAAACATGCGCTTGACCAGGCCGGGATGGGTGCGGCTGATGGTCACGCGGGGGCCGCGCTCGGTTGCCAGAACATCGACCACATAAACCTGGACCATCTGGCCTTCGGTAAAGTGTTCGCCGGGCACCTGCTCGTTTTTGGGCAGAACAGCGCTGCCGCCCTTGCCGAGATCCAGCACGATGTTGCCGCGCTCTGCATCCACAGCGGTAACGGTGCCGGTGATGATCTCGTGTGCACGGGACTGCATCTCGCTGCACTGCAGGCTGCGCTCGCCTTCGCGCAGGCCCTGGCGGATCACATGCTTTGCGGTCTGGGCGGCAATGCGGCCAAACTCTTTGGTCTTGAGGGGGGTAACAAGGCGCTGGCCCACTTTATAGGTCTTGCGGATCTTCTGGGCATCTTCCAGGCTGACCTGGGTGTGGGGGTTCTCAACTTCCTCCACAATGTCCTGCAAAAGGCTTGCGCGAAATGCGCCGATGTTGGGGTCGATATCCACAACGACGTTATCGTCCTCGACCTCATAGTCCTTTTTGACAGCAATGACAATGGCGGCCTTGATCTTATCGATCAGGTAGTCTGCCGGCAGTCCGCGTTCCTTTTCCAGTGCGGCCAGTGCGTCAAAAAATTCGTTGTTATTCGTTGCCATGTTAGTCCTCCGTTCAATATCGCTCAAAACAAATCTTCATCGTCACACAGTTTTACATACCCTGCGGCTTTTACCGGGAAGGTATAATCCCCGTCATCGCTTTTCAGCGTCACCATGCCGTCAGCGGAAAGCCCTTCCAGAATGCCCTCCGCATCGCGGCGGCCCTGTTCGTCCGGGCGGATCAGGTGGGCAGCGCATTTCTGGCCTTTCAGCTGTTCATAGTGTTCGGGGCGGGTCAGCCGGCGGCCCAGGCCGGGGCTGCCGACTTCAAGGTAGTAGCTCTGGTCAATGGGGTCAGCCTCGTCCAGAATCGGGTCGATGGCACGGGAAACCGCCTCGCAGGTGTCCGTGTCCAGCGGCTCGTCGCGGTCGATCAGAACGCGCAGGAACCAGTCCGGGCCTTCTTTTTCAAAGCGGACATCCCACAGGCGCAGGCCGAAACCTTCGACCGTGGGGCGGACAAGTGCTTCCACAACGGCTGCGGCACCGCCGGGCTGATGGTTTTTGCCTTTGGCCATAAAAATCTCCCTATCATAAAAAGAAAGCGGACCTTTGACAGCCCACTTTCCATATAATCATCATCGAACAATAAGAATATAGCATACCGCGGCAAAAAATGCAAGGGGTTTGGCTCATTTTGCGCGAAATTGTAACCAAAATATCCCTTTTGGCCGCCTTTTATGCGCCCGGCTCTTGACGGCGCAGCGTGCTTCCGGTATAATATCGTTATAAGATATCGTGTTACGATATTACGGTTTGCTGCCAAAGGAGGTGCTGCCCCATGCCGAAACAGGCGCTGGAGAGCCTGACGGAATCCATGTTTTACCTGCTGATGGCCTTGACCCAGGGTGAGCGCTGCGGCACTGAGATCACCGCATTTGCCGCCGAGATCACCGCCGGGCGGGTCAAGATTGGCCCAGCAACGCTGTATACCCTGCTGGGCAAGTTTGAAAAAGAAGGCCTGATTGCCGAAACGTCCGTTCTGGGCTGCAAGCGGTATTATCAGATCACCCCCGCAGGCAGAGCCGCCTATACAGCCGAGTGTACCCGGCTGCAGCTCTGCCTGCAAAACGCGGCCGCGGCGGCGCAGGGCGCTTTTGCCCCCGCCGCCCTGCCGGGGAAGGAGCTTGACGACCATGACCAAAGCACGCTGCAACCCCCTTTGGCAGCCCATCCCCTGCCCACTGTCTGACATTGAGGGGCTGGAAAGCTGGCTGGGCGATATGGCCGCACAGGGGCTTGTGCCTGTAACAATCGGCCAGAACTTTGCCCGCTTCCGCTGCAGTCAGCCCAAAGCCGTGCGCTACCGGCTGAACGCCAAGCCTGCGCCGGAAACATTTTTAGAATCTGCCCCCGGCACCCCGGATGGCGAGGAACGCGCCCTGGCGCAGGAATGCGGCTGGTATTATGTTACCGCCGTGGGAGACTTTTTCCTGTACGCCTGCGAGGATAGTGATGCGCCGGAGCTGAACACCGACCCGCAGGTACAGGCGCTCAGCCTGCGCTATGCCAAGCGGCAGGTATTCGCCCCCGCCGGGCTGCTGGCTTACTGGCTGGTAACGTTTTGGGTGCGGTACGCCATGGGCGTCTGGCACACGCCGGTGATCGACTTTGTGGAGCTGGGCTGGCTGAGCTTCTGCTATCTGGGGCTATTGGCCGCCGCGCTGGCCAGCGTGGTACATAACACCGTGCTGCTGTACGGGTTTTCTGCCCGGTTAACGCGCGGTGCGGAGCCGAAGCGTCACAAAAACTGGCGTAAGGGTGCCGGGCGGTATCTGGTTGGGCGGGTGCTGGCGGCGCTGCTGTTTGTGCTGACCATTGTGTGGACCTTTGCCGGTTCTGCCATGGAAAAGAGCCGGCACGGCAGCATTCCGCTGGAAGATTACACCGCTCCCCTGCCGTTTGCCACCCTGGACGATTACGCCGGGCAGCCCACCGCGCTGGATGCCGACACCGCCCCCGTTGCCAGCTTTGTGCTGGTGCAGCGGTTGCCGCTGGCCCCGACCTTTATCAAATATGAAGCCCACGGCCAGGCCGGCGCGAATGGGCTGCGTGGTGCATTATATGTAGAGTATTACGAATGTATCACCCCGCAGCTGGCCCAGACGATGTACCGCGAAGGCAAAGCCAACGGGCTGCACAACTTTCCCGAAACCGCCGCCGATGCTGCCAACGGTTCCATCTACTGCCGCACGCTGGTGGACGGCAATAAAGTGCTGCGGGTGCTGCTGTTCCAGTACCAGGAGGAACAGATTCCCCTGCAGGAGCTTGAAGCGATCTGCAAAAGCGGATTTGCTGCATCGGGTAAATCAACCTAAACCTGCTAAACCGGCAGAATTTCTTTATTTCTTCTCTATACAAAACACAAAACAAACAGCGCCGCCGCCCCACCTTGCTGCGTGGGGCGGCGGCGCTTTGCTGTTATAATTTTATGTTATGGCTGTAGCATCTGTTTTGCCGTATCAGAATGCCCATTCACCGTTGGTGAAGATCGTCACTTCTTTGCCGTTCTTGGTGGTGCCGATGACGTTGGTATCCGGCGCGCCGATCATGACATCCTCATGGATAGCGGAATCGTTCAGGCCCTTGGCCAGCAGCTCGGTGCGGTTCATCTTACTGCCGCCCTTGATGTTGGTGGGATAGCCAGCGCCAAAGGCAATGTGGCAGGCAGCGTTTTCATCAAACAAGGTGTTATAGAACAGCACGCCGCTCTGGTTGATGGGGCTGGATGCCGGAACCAGGGCGATTTCGCCAATGCGGCAGGCGTTCTCGTCGGTGGAAAGCAGCTCAGCCAGCAGGCTGGCGTTCTTCTCCGCGCCATGCTCAACAACTTTGCCGTCCTTGAAGGTCACATGCCAGCCCTCAATCAGCTGGCCGTTGTACACATAGGGCTTGGTGCCGTACACAATGCCGTTTACCCGCTCACGGTGGGGTGCGCAGAACACTTCCTCGGTGGGCACGTTGGCGATAAAGTCGGTGCCGTTTTCCGCCTTGCTGGAAGCGCCCTCCCAGGTGGCATCATCTGCCAGGCCAACGGTCAGGTCGGTGCCGTTGGAGCTGGTCATATGGATGTGGTCCAGATTCCAGGCGTTCAGCTGGTCGCGGTGGCGGCGGCCTTCGGCCACATGGGCTTTCCAGGCGCTGACAGGGTCGCCGGTGGAAACGCGGCAGACATCAAAGATGAGTGCCCACAGCTTTTCCATCGCTTCCTCCACCGGGATGCCGGGGAACACTTTTGCGGCCCAGGACGGTGCCGGAACAGCGGCCACACACCACTGTACACGGTCGTTCATCGTGTATTCCTGCCAGGGTTTCAGAAATTTGCGGCGGGCCAGGTTGACGCGGTTGATCTTGGCGGCATCCAGCCCGGCCAGTGCTTCGGGGTCAGCGGCGTGGATTGCCAGGGTGCAGCAGCCATCCGGGTCCTCGGCATAGTCCAGGTAGCTGCGCAGCTCATAGGGCTTCATGGCAGCCAGGTCTTCCTCTTTGGCATACTCATAATGCAGGCGGCTGAGTTTGTCATCCTCCCAACGCACGATGCAGTTTTTAGCACCGGCTTCATACCCGGCTTTGACGCAGGCATGGCCGAACTCCGGCATGGTGACCGGGCAGCGGATGATAAAATTCTGGCGCGGCTGAACATTGACACCGACTTTGACGATAAAATCGGCATACAGCTGAAGATAATGCTGGTTCATAAGGCATTCTCCTTTTTGTTGGCGCGGCTTTGGATTTTTAAGGCAATACCGCATAATTCTAAGTGCCGATACGGCGAGCGAGGTGCGGCAGATGCTAAGCCAAAAGCGCAGATAATACTGGATGTCTTATCGAGCATTTTGGCAACGCAGATGCCGTGCCGCAGCCGCCGGAGCGGTGCTTAAGCCGTAAGGCGGGAATTATGCGGTGCTGCCTTAAGGTACACCCCAGAGCACGCGTGTTTTGCATTCTGTGCCCAGTATACCGCATCTTCCCGGTTCTGAAAACCCCCGGATATAACAAAGTTATTACTTGCGTATAAAAAAGTGCTTACCCGTGATAAACAGTAGTGAATAGAGAATAAAGAATCATGTCAGTGCGCCGCTGCGGGCGGCACAAATAAAATAGGCGGGTTGCTCTGGCCGGAACGCTTTTTGCTGGAGTGACTGGCCTGATTCAAATGTGACGCGGTGGGCGTCACACAAGCATTATTCTTTATTCATTGTTTTTTATTGTTCAGCTCCCTCACATCACATATCGGTCTGCCCTTACCTTGTGAGTATCCGTGTCCTCAGTGGGCTTGCCGCTGTCGTCGGAGATAACGCCCACATCTTTGGCTACCAGCTGCACAGCACCTTTTTGTGCGGCGGTGCACTGTACCATGCCGCATTCCAACAGCATCAGCTTTGCGGCAATCAGCTCCGGTTCCAGTTCCGGGGTCAGCGCCACCATGCCGCACTCTTTTATGCAAAGGCCGTCCGGGGCCTCCAGCATCCAATAGTCCACCTGTACCCTGCCCTGGCCCTGCAACAGTCTGCCACGCACTGTCTGAACTTTCTCTGCCTGCACACAGCTGGCGGAAAATGCTTTCTCCTGTGCGGCGGGCACCAGGGCGGTGCCGGTCACTTTGCAGTATTCCAGCTGGGGCAGCAGGGCGGCGCTTTCCGCCGTCAGGGTCAGCCTGCCATCCACATACAGTTTGTTGCCCTTGCGGCGGATCAGCGCGGCGGTCAGTTCGGCATCATCCTTGAGGTAGGCTGTTCCGTCCGGCACAATTTCCAGGTCGGTATCATCCTCAAACAGCGGGGCGGCCTGTGTGGCAAGGCTTTGGGCCAAAATTGCCCTGGGCGTATCGAACCGCACGCCCTGCTTTGCCAGGGCAGCGACATCCAGCGCGGGGTCCAGCATCACAACACAGCGGGCCGCCCAGTACAGGGCCGGTTTGGCCCGCAGGGCAAAAGTGCTGTCCAGCACGGCGGTGTTTTTCAGTTGCACTGCACCGTCCGGCCAGGTGATGATCTGCCCGTTCACTGCCACATTGCCCAGCTTTCCGCTCAGGCTGCGCGGGCAGTATACCTGCCCGTTTACCGTAATCTGCAGATACCGCGCCAGCACTTCGGCCGAGCCGGAAGCAATTTTCAGTTCGCCGTTCACCGTCAGCACTGTGTCTGCTTCGGGTACATCGCCGGGGGTGACCTCCGCCACGCCGTTCACACTGCGCAGGGCAATATTCGGGTTGTCCGTTGCCAGGTCACATTTTAAGGTAACGGGATAACGAGCAATCAGCTCTTTTGCGCGGTCGTTCAGCACCACCACATTGGCCCGCACTTCAATGACATCATAGGCGGCAAGGGTTTCTTCTTTCACGTTACGCAGGTCGCAAAAGTTTGCTTTAATCAGTAGTTTATTCGGCATCGTTTATTCCTCCATCAATAATTGGCTTAAGTATCGGCGGGCTTTGGCCAGCCGGGTGCGCACGGTGGCAGGCGGCAAACCGTACATTTTTCCCAGTTCCGCTGCGGTGTAGCCTTCCAGGTAGCGCTTGCGGAATAGCTCCTGCTCCGCCGGGGGCAGCAATTCCAACAGGCGGCGGGCTTCCGCTTCGGCAAAATCCGGATCCGGCGTTTCCGGTTCTGGCTCCAGCTCCGGCAGGGCGGCGGCTTCCCGCGCGGTACGGCGCATGGCATCCACAAACAAGTTGCGCGCCGTGCGGTACAGCCAGGCCCGGCGCTGGCTGGGGCCAAGGTCCTGCAATGTACCAATATTCTGCCATGCGCGCAGGAACACTTCCTGCACCATATCCTGCGCGGCCGCATCACTGCGGCACAGCCCGCGGCAATAGGCGGTCAGCTCCGCACGGTGGGCGCAAAACAGTTCTTCCAGCATGGGTTCTCCTTTGGGTCAGGCCGTGGGGCGCGGCCCGGTTTTATCTCCAGTTTTTATCCACGATAATAATTTTGATGCTGCACATGGGGGCATTCTCCTGTGTTTGTTTTTGCAAGGCCTTACACTGGGATAACGAACCGGGAGGGCAAAGTGTTTCAGCATTTGAAAAAAATATTTGTTCTGAACGTATTGTACCATGCCGGCGCCCGGCCCGCCAGCACTGCCCGCATAAACCGACGGCGCGCCGCATACCGTTGAAAAAACGGTTGGGAGGGCATGTTCTATGAAAGGTGACCCCGAAGAGCGCGCCGTGCAGATTGGGCGGTATCTGGTGCAAAGCGGCGCTACCGTGCGGGCGGCAGCGCAGGTGTTCGGCGTGAGCAAAAGTACCGTGTGGAAGGACCAGTGCCGCCTGCAGCACCTGGCCCCCGGCCTTTGGCAGGAGGTACGCGCCGTGCTGCTGTATAACAAAGCCCAGCGCCACCTGCGCGGCGGCGAAGCCACCCGCTGCAAATACCTGCACGCACAGCACAACCATGCGGATTAGGGGTTGCACCACAGCCCGCGCAACGGTATAATAGAAGCAAAAAATAAGGGCATGGGATCCATGCCTGCCGGAAGGTTGTGTATACAGCATGAAACGCAAGGATTACATCAGCTGGGACGAATACTTTATGGGTATTGCTATTTTGTCCGCCATGCGCTCCAAGGATGATTCCAGCCAGGTAGGGGCCTGCATTGTCAGCCCGGAAAACAAGATCCTTTCCCTTGGCTACAACGGCATGCCCATCGGCTGCAATGATGACGATATGCCCTGGGACCGCGAAGGTGACGAGCTGGAAACCAAATACATGTACGTCTGCCATGCGGAGCTGAACGCCATTTTGAACAGTGCTCACAGCGATCTGCGCGGTTCGCGGGTGTATGTGACGCTGTTCCCCTGCAACGAGTGCGCCAAGGCCATCATTCAGAGCGGCATCCGGGAAATCATCTATCTTTCGGATAAATACCATGATACCAACGCCAGCATTGCTTCGCGGCGGCTGTTCAACATGGCGGGGGTCAAGTACCGTGCTTACCATCCGCACGGGCGTGAAATCAGTTTTGAAGTATAAAGAACAACGAGGCAGGAAAGCATGAAAAGCATAATCATTGGCATTGCCGGCGGCACCGGAAGCGGCAAAACCACCCTGACGGAGCGCCTGCGGGACCATTTTGGCGCGGATGAAGTGAGTGTAATCAACCACGACAGCTACTATAAACGGCATGACGAGCTGCCGTATGAAGAGCGCTGCAAGCTGAACTATGACCACCCGGATTCCTTTGATACCGAGCTGCTGGTGCAGCACCTGCAGGCTTTGCGCCGCGGCGAAAGCGTGAAGGTTCCGGTATATGATTACACGATCCACAACCGCAGCGATAAGACCATTACGGTACACCCGGCCCCGGTCATCATTGTGGAAGGCATCCTGATTTTTGCCAGCCAGGAGCTGTGCGATATGATGGATATGAAAGTGTTTGTGGATACCGATGCCGATGTGCGCATTCTGCGCCGCATTGTACGCGATGTTAAGGAGCGCGGCCGCACGCTGGACAGCGTGGTGAACCAGTATCTGACCACCGTTAAGCCGATGCACGAGCAGTTTGTGGAGCCCAGCAAACGCAAAGCCGATTTGATCGTGCCCGAAGGCGGCCGCAACATGGTGGCACTGGATATGCTGATCAAGTGGGTTGCCACCCATCTAAGCACGGTGCGGCAGTAAATAGAATATGTTTTTTCGCAGCACACGGGATTTGGGGAGAGCGTGTGCTGCGTTTTTGTTTTTAGGCAATACCGCACAATTCTAAGTGCCGATACGGCGAGCGAGGTGCGGCAGCTGCTAAGACAAAAGCGCAGATAATACTTTGTGTATTATCGAGCATTTTGGCAACGCAGATGCCGTACCGCAGCCGCCGAAGCGGTGCTTAAGCCGTAAGGCGGGAATTGTGCGGTGTTGCCTTTATGATGGGTAAGGTACAGTTTGGTTCAAGGTACCCGCGGGACGTCGAGGACGCCGTCCCCCACTGTGGGGCAGGGCATATTATAGATTCCAGATTTTCAAATATCCCAAAGTTTCGGCGTGGTCAGGTGACCACGCCCTACCGGTTGTTTCATCCTCCATCTCGCATTTCCAATAGCCTCAAACCCCATATTTTCTGAGCGGCGCACCGCGCCGCGGTCCCCCGCCATTATTCTTTATTCTTTATTCATTCAAACAGCCTCCTTCAACTCCTAACTCCTCCCTCCTAACTTCTAACTTTTCTTTTTCTCTTTTTCCCAAAAAGTTTTCCCCATTCTCGTCATTTTGTTCAAACCCCAAAAATTCATCTTGACACAGAATGTGAAACCTGCTAGAATCCATATTGTTATCAATTCACAAATGCAATGATGGGGAAAAAGCAATCTCCTTTCAGCTTCAGAGAGCCGCCGGTTGGTGCAAGGCGGTGCGGAAGGTTTTGCGTCACTGGCCCCTGAGCAGCTGCGCTGAGCGCTTTGCGTTAGGTGCAGCCGGAACCTGACCGTTATCTTGCAGGAGCGATTCACTGTTTGCTTTCTATAAAACAGCCGATCGTGCAGAGCGGCCGCCCCCTGGCGGCAATGAGAGTGGTACCGCGGGTATTTGTAAAATTTACATCCCGTCTCTCAAAGGTAAAAACGCCTTTGAGAGACGGGATTTTTATTTTGTCCGGTTTTCAGGGGCAGACAAACTTTGATGGAGGCAATAAAAAATGATGGACGCAACAAAGTATCATGTAGGTTATTATCCCCCGCCGGTTGAGCCCGGCCATGTCTATGAATGGCCCCAGAAAGACCATATCGAAAAGGCTCCCGCCTGGTGCAGCGTAGACCTGCGCGATGGCAACCAGAGCTTGATCGTTCCCATGAATCTGGAAGAAAAGCTTGAATTTTATGATATGCTCATCAGGATCGGCTTTAAGGAGATTGAGGTCGGCTTCCCGGCAGCGTCCGAGACCGAGTACGACTTCCTGCGCGCCTTGATTGATGGCAACCGCATCCCGAACGACGTCACCGTTCAGGTGCTGACCCAGTGCCGTGACCATATCATCCGTAAAACATTTGAGGCCGTTAAGGGTGCGCCGCGCGCCATCATCCACTTTTATAACTCCACCAGCGTTGCCCAGCGCGAGCAGGTGTTCAAAAAGAGCAAGGAAGAGATCAAGCAAATCGCTGTTGACGGCGCAAAGCTGGTTAAAAAGCTGAGTGAAGAATACGAGGGCAACTTCCTGTTTGAATACAGCCCCGAAAGCTTTACCGGCACCGAGCCGGAATACGCCGTTGAGGTTTGCAACGCCGTATTGGATGTGATGCAGCCCACCCCGGACCGCCCGATGATCATCAATCTGCCGGTCACGGTGGAAATGAGCATGCCGCACATTTACGCCAACCAGATCGAATGGTGCTCCAAGCACCTCAAGTACCGCGACAGCGTGATCCTGTCCACCCACCCCCACAACGACCGCGGCTGCGGCGTGGCAGATGCCGAGCTGGCTGTTCTGGCCGGTGCCCAGCGCATTGAATGCTGCCTGTTCGGCAACGGCGAGCGCACCGGCAACGTGGATGCCATCACCCTGGCCATGAATATGTACAGCCACGGTGTGGACCCGCACCTCGACTTCAGCAACATGCCGGCCATCTGCGAAACGTATGAACGCGTGACCCGCATGCATGTGTACGAGCGCAGCCCGTATGCCGGTTCCCTGGTGTTTGCTGCGTTCAGCGGCAGCCACCAGGACGCCATTGCCAAGGGCATGACCTGGCGCAAGGAGCATAACCTGCACGAGTGGACCTGCCCGTACATCCCCATTGACCCGCATGACATTGGCCGCACTTACGATGCCGACGTCATCCGCATCAACAGCCAGAGCGGCAAGGGCGGCATCGGCTTCCTGCTGCAGCAGAATTACGGCTACAATCCCCCGCCGCGCATGCGGGAAGACCTTGGCTATCGCGTAAAGGATGTATCCGACCACGAGCACAAAGAGCTGAGCGTCCAGGAAGTGCTGTATGTGTTCGAGCGCGCTTACCTGAACAACAAGACCCCGCTGAATGTTCCGGAAGCACACTTTACCCAGAACCCGGATTCCACCATTACCGCCCATATTACCGTGGCTAACGGCAGCAACGCCCCCGTTACCTGCGATGCTGTCGGCAACGGCCGTCTGGATGCTGTGGCCAACGCCATCGAGCAGACCACCGGCATGCACTTCACCCTGGTGCATTACAGCGAGCATGCACTGGACAACGATACCGACTCCCGCGCTTGCTGTTATGTGGGCCTGAAATGGGCATCCGGCAAGGAGACCTGGGGCTGCGGCACCCACACCGACATCATCGTTGCCGGTATCCGCGCGCTGGTCAGTGCAATCAATAACCAGTAAGGTTGCAAATAAAAAAGAATAGAGAATAATTAAAAATGATGGTGTGCCTGCGGCACGGTTTGGATATGATGTGCGACACGTCCCGCTGTGCCTGCCTCCGAGTTATCGTTTATCCCCGTTTTTGAGCGGCGCTTGTGCGCCGCGGTCCACCACCATTATTCTTTATTCATTATTACTTATTCTTTAATTCATAAGATATACGTCAGAGCAAAAGGAGCAGAAATCTATGGGAATGACCATGACACAGAAGATCCTCGCTGCGCATTGCGGCGAAGCTTCGGTAACGGCCGGGCAGCTCATCAATGCCAAGTTGGACATTGTGCTTGGCAACGATATTACCACCCCGGTTGCCATCAATGAGTTCGAGAAAGCCGGGTTCAACTCGGTGTTTGATAAAACCCGCGTGAACATTGTGCTGGACCATTTTGTGCCCAACAAGGATATCAAGAGTGCCCAGCAGTCCAAGCAGTGCCGTGAGTTTGCCAACAAATACGATATCCTCAACTTTTATGATGTCGGCCAGATGGGTGTTGAACATGCCCTGCTGCCCGAAAAGGGCATTGTGACCGCCGGTGACTGCATCATTGGTGCCGACAGCCACACCTGCACGTACGGTGCGGTGGGCGCGTTTTCCACCGGCGTTGGCTCCACCGATATGGCCGCCGGTATGGCAACCGGCATGGCATGGTTCAAGGTGCCTGCCGCCATCAAGGTTGAGCTGAAAGGTGCCATCCACGCCCCTGTGTGCGGCAAGGACGTGATCCTGCACCTGATCGGCAAGATCGGCGTTTCCGGCGCACTGTACAAGAGCCTGGAATTTGTGGGCGAGGGCGTTAAGAGCCTGACCATGGAGGACCGCCTGTGCATCTGCAACATGGCCATTGAAGCCGGTGCCAAAAACGGCATCTTCCCGGTGGACGAAGCCTGCGAAGCATACCTGAAGGGCCGCAGCCAGCGTCCCTGGACCAAATACGAAGCCGACCCCGATGCCGAATATGAGCGCACCGTGGTGATCGATTTGGATACCCTGGAGCCTACCGTCAGCTACCCCCACCTGCCGGAGAACACCCACCTTGCCAAGGAGGGTGCCGACATCAAGATTGACCAAGTAGTGATCGGTTCCTGCACCAACGGCCGCATTGAGGATATGGAAGCCGCTTACAACGTGCTGAAAGGCAAGCACATTGCCAAGGGTGTGCGCGGCATCATCATTCCCGCCACGATGGCTGTTTACAAAGAGTGCATCCTGCGCGGCTACACCGAAGCGTTTATTGATGCCGGCTGCATTGTTTCCACCCCCACCTGCGGCCCCTGCCTGGGCGGCTACATGGGTATTCTGGCCGAGTACGAGCGCTGCGTTTCCACCACCAACCGCAATTTTGTCGGCCGCATGGGGCACGTTACCTCTGAAATTTATCTGGCAAGCCCCGCCACCGCCGCCGCCAGCGCACTGACCGGCCACATCACTGACCCCAGGGAGGTAGAAGCATGAACGCAAAAGGACCTGTTTTTAAGTACGGTGACAACATTGACACCGATGTGATCATTCCCGCCCGTTACCTGAACACGCAGAGCCCCGCCGAGCTGGCCGCCCACTGCATGGAGGACATTGACAAGACCTTTGTGACCCGCGTAAGGGCCGGTGACATTATGGCTGGCGGCGAAAACTTCGGCTGCGGTTCTTCCCGCGAGCATGCCCCCGTTGCCATCAAGGCCGCCGGCATTGACTGCGTGATTGCCAAGAGCTTTGCCCGTATCTTCTACCGCAACGCCATCAACATCGGCCTGCCCATTCTGGAATGCCCCGCCGCCAGCGAGGCCATCAACGAGGGCGATGTGGTTGCCATCAACTTTGACACCGGCGTGATCACTGATGAAACCACCGGCCAGACCTTCCAGGCTGCGCCGTTCCCGCCGTTTATCCAGAAGATCATCAAGGCCGGCGGCCTGATGAAGAGCATCCAGGAGGGAAAGTAAGATGCAGAAAAACATTGCCCTGATTTATGGCGACTGCTCCAGCCCGGAGATCGTGACCCAGGCAGTGCGCGTGCTGGACAAAGTTGCTGAAAAGTTTGGCCACACCTTTACCTACACCCGCGCTTACATGGGCGGCGAAGCCATTGACAAGTTTGGCGATCCCCTGCCCCAGAGCGAGCTGGACAAGTGCCTGGCCTCGGATTCCGTTCTGCTTGGCGCCGTCGGCGGCCCCAAGTGGGAGGGCATGGCCGGTGACAAGCGCCCGGAAAAAGGCCTGCTGCGCCTGCGCGCCGGTATGGGCCTGTACGCCAACAACCGCCCGGCCAGGATCTGGCCCCAGCTGGCGGATGCTTCCCCGCTGAAGAAAGAGATCGTGGACAAAGGCATCGACTTTATTGTGGTGCGTGAGCTGATTGGCGGCGTGTATTTTGGCGAGCACAAAACCATTGAGCAGAACGGCGAAAAAGTTGCGATTGACAGCATGCCCTACTCGGAGCACGAGATCGAGCGCATTGGCCGCATTGGCTTTGAAACTGCCATGAAGCGCCGCAAAAAGCTGACCTGTGTGGATAAAGCCAACGTGCTGGATACCAGCCGCCTGTGGCGTGCCGTGATGCATCGCCTGCAGGCCGAGTACCCCGAAGTGGAGTACAGCGAGATGTTTGTGGACAACTGCGCCATGCAGATCTGCAAGAACCCCAGCCAGTTTGACGTGATTGTGACCGAGAACATGTTTGGCGATATTCTGAGCGACGAAGCCAGCGAGATCACCGGCAGCATTGGCATGGTGCCGTCCTCTTCCCTGGGTGCCACCACCTGCGGTCTGTACGAGCCCATCCATGGTTCTGCCCCGGACATTGCCGGGCAGGATGTGGTCAACCCGATTGCCTGCATCCTTTCCGCCGCCATGATGCTGCGCTACAGCTTTGGCATGGCCGCTGAGGCTGACGCCATTGAAAGCGCCGTGAACGCCGTGCTGGATGCCGGCCTGCGCACCGCCGACATGATGGCCGACGGCTGCACCAAGGTTGGCTGCACCGCCATGGGTGACGCCATTTTGGAGCGCATCTGATTGGTTTTACGGGGGTTGCTTTATTCCTTCTTTGAAAAGAAGGAACCGAAGAAACTTTAATCATATAATATCAATAATATAAGATAAAAGTCCGGTACAAGTTTTTTGGCTTGTACCGGGCTTTTGGTTTCGGGGAGATATTAGTGTGAAGGCAAGCTGTAGGGCGGCCAGCCTTCTGGCCGCCGGGGGGATGGGCTTGGGATTTTGGTATTCACCTTAGTCTCCCCCATTCTGTAGGGCGTGGTCACCCGACCACGCCGGACCTGCACCTTACCACACTCTACAAATTCATAATGCTCTTTCCATAACTTGTAGGGGACGGCGTCTTCGACGTCCCGGCTCTTAGACCGGAGATAGACCGTTCCCTACCGAATACTTTACAGCGGGGAATCATTATTTAACGCATATCCCACCCGTAGGGGCACACATTGTGCGCCCACACTCCTAACTCCTAACTCTTCTTCGCCTTCATCGTTTCCTTCATATGCCGGACGGCCAACACAGGGTGGACGAACAGCATGCGGGGGCCGCTCCAGCGCATAACGGTGCGGATCTGCTCACGCATTTCGGGCTTGTAGCAGTGTACTTTGCAGGCGGAGCAAAAGGTTTTGGTTTCCATAAAGGGGCAGCGTTCAATGCGCTGCAAGGCGTAATCATGCAGGGCCTGGCACTGCGGGCACAGGCTGCCTTTCGCCGTATGGTGGTTTTTGCGGCAGTACAGGGCGATCATCTCGCTGACCAGCAGCTTTTCGCCGTCCCGCTTTTCTGCAACCGTCTGTTTTGCCATCAGCTCACCCTCCCGCTCTCAACAGAATATACGGTATTGGCCACCGCCATGGTGGAAGCACGGTGGCTGACCAGCAGCACGGTTTTATCCCTGCATTCTTCTTTTACGGCCTTCAGGATCACACCCTCGTTCAGGCTGTCCAGGTTGGAGGTCGGTTCGTCCATCAGCACAAAGGGAGCATCGTGCAAAAAGGCACGGGCCACGCCAATGCGCTGGCGCTCGCCGCCGGAAAGCGCACCGCCCAGTTCCCCCACCTGGGTACCATACCCCTGGGGCAGGCTGGTAATAAAATCATGCAGCGATGCCTTTTGGCAGGCTTCCACCACCTGCTCATGGGTGGCATTACGGTTGGCAATGCGCACGTTGTTTTCAATCGTATCAGCAAACAGCTCGGTATCCTGGGTAACAAAACTCTCCTGGCTGCGCAGGGCTGCTGTGTTCACGCTGCGGATGTCTGCTCCGCCAAAGGTGATTTTGCCGCTGCCTGCATCCCAAAAGCGCATGAAAAGCCGCAGCAGGGTGGATTTTCCGCTGCCGCTTTTGCCGGTAATGCCCACGATCTGCCCCTTGGGCACCGTGAGGGAAAGGTCGTTCAGGATGGTTTCCTGCCCATAGGCAAAGGTCACATGGTCAGCAGCGGCGCCGGTAAAGGCGGTGTTGCCGCCGTTGGTCACTTCGGGGGTAATGGGGGTTTCTTCCAGCAGGTCCAGCACGCGGTCCGCGCTGGCAAACACCTGCACCAGGTTGGCGGCCAGGTTGGCCAGCGCCACCACCGGGCCAAAGGACCCCAGCGCCGACAGCGTGCAGATCAGCACGGCTTCCCCGCCGACTGCACCGTTCCGGCACAGCACAAGCGTGGTGCCCAGCACAGTCAGGGCGGTAAGCAGGATGACGGTGTTGGTCACGGCCGTGGTCAGGCCCTCGCGGCACTTCATGGCCGTCTGCTTTTCGCCCAGGGTTTCGCTGTGGGCTGCAATCCCGGCGGCGCGGGCGGCGGTATCGTTATACTGGATGGTCTCCCGCAGGCCGCGCAGGCTTTCCAGCACATAGCTGTTGGTATCGGCCAGGGCGGCGCGGTATTCGCGGCCCACGGCTTCGCCCTTGCGCTGCGCCCAAACAGGGATGCCAACGCCCACAGCCAGGTAGCCCGCCAGCAGCACAAGGGCCGGCAGCGGATGGTACCACGCCACAAAGCCCACCATACCGGCGCTGCACAGCACCGCAATACACACGGGGGAAATGGTGTGGGCATAAAATACTTCCAGCTGTTCAATGTCTGCCGTAATCAGCGAGATCAGATCACCACGGTCGCGGCCTTCCAGCTTGGCGGGGGTCAGGCGGCGCAGAGCACCAAACACCTTATCCCGGATCAGGGCCAGCAGCTTGAAGGCGATAAAATGGTTGGATGCCTGCTCTGCATAGCGCAGCACACCGCGCAGCAGGGCAAACACCAACATGCAGGCAAACGCGGTGCCTGCCGTGGCAACGGGGGTAGGCAGCCCTGCCGCGCCCAAAATGGCAAACCCTCCAAAGATGGTGATAAAGGTGGCGCAGAAATACCCCGCCACGCCCATTAAAATAGCGCAGAACATGATGGGCAGCATGGGCCGCACCAGGGTAATCAGACTGGCCACAATGGCCGCCTTGCTGCGTTTGGTTGTTTTATTCATTGTGGTCACTCCCCTTTCTGGCCATACTGTTCCAATGCGCGCTGGGCGTTGTACAGGCGGCTGTACTCGCCGCCCGCGGCCAGCAGCTGGGCATGGCTGCCCTGCTCCACCACATGCCCGGCGGCAAAAGTATAAATGGTATCACAGTCCATCACATTGGCCAGGCGGTGCGAAATCAGAATCACGGTGCGCTTGCCGTGCATGGCACGGATGGCGGACATGATATCGTCCTCGCTCTCGGCATCAATGTTGGAGGTTGCTTCGTCAAACAGGTACACCGGCGAATTGTGCAGCAGCGCGCGGGCCAGGCCCAGGCGCTGGCGCTGCCCGCCGGAAAGGTTGGCCCCGTTTTCCGTCACCGGGGTTTGCAGGCCCTGCTGTTCACGGCAGAAGGCCGCCAGGTTCACCTCTTCCAGCGCAGCCCACAGTTCGGGCTCGCTGGCGTTGGGGGCGGCCATGCGCATGTTGGTTTCCACGGTGCCCTTAAACAGCTTGGCATCGTGGGGCACCAGCGTCATGGCCTGCATGCGGGCAGCACGGGTCAGCTGCGTTACCGGCATACCGTTGGCCGTCACGCGGCCGCTGCCCGGCGTAAGGCTGCCAGCCAGAATGCCCGCCACAGTGCTTTTGCCGCAGCCGCTCTCCCCCACCAAGGCAGTAAAGCTGCCCGCGGGGAAGTTCAGGTTCACATCCTGCAAAATCGGGCGCTCCGGCTGGTAGGCAAAGTTCAGGTGCTCCACCTGCAGGGCAACGCCCTCAGCCTGGGGCAGGTTCCGGGTGCCGTCCGGCTGTTCAGGGGCGGCCAGCAGCTTAAAGATTTTTTCTGCCGATGCCGCGCCGTTCATGGCAATATGGAAGTAGGAGCCCAGCAGCCGCAGCGGCAAAAAGAAATCTGCCGCCAGCAGCACAATGGCCAGGCACCCGGCCAGCCCCAGCTGCCCGGCAGCAAAGGCCGCCACCGCGCTGATGATGCCCAGCGCCGCACCGCCGTATGCCAGCAGATCCATCAGGGTAACAGAGTTCAGCTGCATGGTCAGCACGCGCATGGTAATTTTGCGGAACCGCTCGGCGTGCTCATTCATCTGTTCGTGCTTCCAGCCGTCCGCACCGTAAATTTTCAGGGTGGTCAGGCCCTGGATGTTCTCCAAAAAGTCATCGCCCAGGCTGGTGTACTCGCCCCAATATTTATCCAGCAGCTTTTTGGCAAACTTCTGTACGGCCACAATGGACATGGGGATCAGCGGCACGCAGACCAGCAGCACCAGCGCCGAGCGCAGATGCACCGGGGCCAGCAGCACAAACAGGGTCAGCGGGGCCAGCAGGCTGTAAAACAGCTGCGGTAGATACCGCGCAAAATAGGTATCGATCTGTTCCACCCCCTCGGACGCCAGCATAACGGCTTCGGAGGTTGCCACCGTCTCGCTGTAGTTGGTGCCAAGGGCCAGCATTTTCTGGTAGATTTTAGCCCGCAGTGTGCGCTTGACGCCCGCGGAAGCTTTATCGCTCATCGCGGAAGCCCGCGTGGTGCAGACGATGCGCAGCGGAATGCTGATCATGCAGACGGCAAACGCCGCGGGCCATGCGCCAGCAGCCAGCCCGGCCCCCAGCGCGCCGCCCACAATCCCGGCCAGCGCCCACACAAAGGCTACATTGCACAGCAGACTGAGCCATTGGTAGAGCACGCACCGCCACACATACCGCATGGCGGCGGAGTCAAATGAAAGCAGTTTTTTGTTGATCATGGTATCATCCTTTAAGGCAACACCGCATAATTTTAAGTGCCGATACGGCGAGCGAGGTGCGGCAGATGCTAAGCCAAAAGCGCAGATAATACTGGATGTCTTATCGAGTATTTTGGCAACGCAGATGCCGTGCCGCAGCCGCCGGAGCGGTGCTTGAGCCGTTAGGCGGGAATTGTGCGGTGATGCCTTTAATTATATCGTTCTGTTCTGGGGTGGATTGCCTCAGCGCTGTGTCACGCGCGTTTTGTCCGGCACAGCGCGGGCATAGCACAGCGGGGCCAGGGTATCCCCCAGCAGGGCATGTTCCTGCACGGCAAAGCCGCCCGCCTGCAAAAATGCCAGGTATTGCGGCACCATCCAGCTGTTATAGATTTGCAGCCCCGCGCACCGCATGGCAAGCATGCGTAGCCGGGTGCGGGGTACCTCGCCATGCACAAAGGTTGGGGCAAACAGCTGGCCGCCGGGCTTGAGCACCCGGTAAATTTCTGCCAGAGCCTTTTCCGGCCGGGGCATAATGTGCAGGGCGTTGGCGATCAGCACCGCATCAAAGGTTTCGTCCGCATAGGGCAGGCTGGTGGCATCCTGCACCGAAAAGTGCAGCCCCGCCCCGCGGGGTTTCAACTTTGCCTGGGCGATCATTTTGGGCGAAAAATCCGTAGCCTCCCAGTCCCGCACCAGGCGGGAAAGCCGGAAGCTGAGCTGGCCGGACCCGCAGGCCAGTTCCAGCACGTTCATTTCCGGCGTCAGGTGCGGCTGCATCTGCTGCGCAATGGCAGCATACAGCGGCTCGCTGCTTTGCATCAGCGGGCCATAGCAGCTGGCCCACCGCTGCCAGAATTGCTTGTTATCGGTTTGTTTTGACATTGAGCTTTTTTGCACTTCCTTGGTCAGCAAATGTTAGATTCGACTAACATTTGGTTCATAAAAACGGCGGTGCGTTGCCGAACCGTCGCAATTTTTTTCTGGGGAACGCCTTGTTTGTTTTGATCAGGCGCCATTAGTTTATCATGGCTAACCCAAAAAGTCAAATGCTCTGCCGGGGTTCCGGTGCTGCGGCACCGTTATTGCTCCGGCAGAGCGTTCCGATTGTTCAAACCAGGCCGCTGTTCCCTGCCAGCCACACCCCAGCGGCCAGCTGTGCGGCCAGAATCAGCGGCATACCCACCACAAAATACCAGTGCTTGGTTTTGTGGTGGAACAGATACATGCCCGCCCATGCCCCGGCGCTGCCGCCCAGCAGGGCTGCGCCAAACAGTGCGGCTTCCGGCACGCGCCACTGGTGCCGCTTGGCTCGGCGTTTGTCCTCCGCCATCATCAGCAGCGCCGCCGCGTTGATAATAACCAGGTACCCCGCCAACATTGTAATGGCCATGGTCTTTCCTCTCTCTTTCTCATGGTTCAAGCCTTGAGCGGCTCTTACCGGTGTGCCCGCTCCCAGGTTTGCATGGCATCTAGCTGGGCTGGGGTGTGGAACCAGTGCTCGCCCGGTTCGTATACCGTCAGTTCCGCATGGTGTTTTTGGGCGAACGTCGTCACCGTGTCCCGGCTTGTCATGGTGTCCTGCCCGGCGTACAGGATTGCTGTGGGGATCTGCCAGCCATCCAGCGGGTGTTGGCGCACCCAACACAGGTACCGCCACGAAAGGGTCTGCCCAAATTCTGTGGTGATCTCACCTTTTTCGCAAAGCTGCTCCGGCGTTACTTTTGCCCACTGCATCATATCACAGATCAGCCGCTCCATATCCACAATCGGCGAAACAAACAGCGCTTTTTCAATCGTTGCCCCGGCAAAAGCCAGCATGGAAAAATAGGCCCCGATGCTGTTGGCCCGCAGCCGAATTCCCTGCCAGTGCTGCTGCAGATAAGCCAGCACCGTTTGCAGCTCCGGCACCACCTGCCAGGGAGTAAAGTCAGTTTCCCCCGTGCGTTCTCCATGTTCCGGCAGGTCAATTCCCAGCACCTGCCAGCCGGTTGGGGCGGCAAGCGCCGCAAATGCTGCGGCTTCCGTTTTATTACCGCCCTGGCCATGCACGAACAACCAGATGTTGGGGGCCGGTTTGCCGTACAGTACAGCCGGAATTGTGCCAATTTTTAATTCTTGAGTGCACATTTGTGGTTTTCCTCTTTATGTGTTGGACAACACTGTAAAAAACGTTTGAAAAAAGGGGCTGATGAGCTCGTCATTTTTTAGCGATACAACAAAAAAAGCTGTGACACATTTATGCCACAGCTTTTTGGTGGGAGCTGGTGGATTCGAACCACCGAAGCATTAAGCAGCAGATTTACAGTCTGTCCCCATTGGCCACTCGGGAAAGCTCCCATATTCATTTGTGCCTCTGCCTTAACAGCGCTTGATTATTATAGCAGGATAAGATGGAAAAAGCAAGCCCTATTTCAAAAATATTTTTGTAAACGGCGGAACGGGAAACGGACGGCTGCGGTGGCAAGTGCCTTGCAATCCGCCCAAAACAATGCTACACTGAAAGAAATCAGCCTGGGGTACAAGGAGATTACCATCCAGAGCATTCAGCACATTCGGCCATTTGCCTGTGAGACGCTGGACGCCGCGGGCAGCCGTGCCTTTGCCAACGCCCACAAGAAGCTGCTGCTGGAAGCCCGAAAGGTTCCGCTTGGGATAGAAAAGGCCCGCTGTTACGGGCTGGATATGCAGCCCGTGAGCGGATATTTTACCGGCGAGCAGGAAGGAGGCGTTCACATCCCGAATTTCAGCACGCCTCACATTGCAATACACAACCATCCAAGTGGGATGACCTTTTCGCCCGAGGATATTCTTGGCTTTGCGTGCCGGAATTCGATGCGGATGCTGACGATTGTCGGCAATGACGGCAGTGTATATGCACTGGAAAAGACCGCCGCAACCGATTCTGTATTGTTCAAAAAGGATTCATTGGCGTTGCACGACGCTACAAAGGAACCTTCTTTGACGTCACAGTCTAAAATAAATCTTGTTTCTAATTTTCTTGAGGAGATTGCGCAATATGGAGTCAACTATTACGCCGGAAGAGATTGAACAAATGAAGGCGTTCCTGAAAGAGCACCCTGTTGACCCACAGTATGACGGGCTATTGGATGGGGACATCCCGACAGAACAGGCACATGCCCAAATCTACACCTCTATCCTGAAAGATTTGGGCGAATTACCCGAATAACCCACTAACACTTCAACCACGATGCACACGCACCGTGGTTTTTTCATGCCCATTTTTAGGAGAATGCAATGAAGAAGCTGCTTGTTTTGATGCTGGCCATGCTGACCGCAGTGACCAGCCCGGAACAGTTCAAAATGAATTCTATCTGCCCGCGCCAGTACCGGCTGTGCTTTTACACGGACGTTTTGCCCGGCGTGGAGATTGTGCCGTAAAGGCCGCGCCAACATTTGTTGAAACCACGGAGCAAATCTGCACCGTGGTATTTTTATACCTGCCCTGTATGAGGGGCAGGCGGGCTGTTCGCAGGGCATTCAAACACCGGGCAAACCACTGGTATTGAGAGTGATTCCACCGAGGATGACGAACGCACGGCATCCGCGTTCCGCATCGGCCATCGGGCTGGTACTGCGGTACTGCCACCCTGTTCGACGCCTCAGCAGCTCACGGAGCACCAAAACAAAAGCACCCGCCGGGGTACGGCGGGTGCTTTTATTTTGGTGGAGCTGACGGGAGTCGAACCCGTGTCCGAAAAGAAAGCGGTTAGAGTATCTCCGGGCGCAGTGCATTTATTAAGATTCCCGCAGTGCGAGCGAGTGCACACGCTTGACACATTGGTAGCTTCATAAATTCATGACGGGCGGCAAAGCTTAGGCCCGTGCACGTTCAGTACCTAATCGACGCCCTGACCCTGTGCGGTACTAAAACAGGCAGGACGGTCGTGCCTAATTAGGCAGCGACGGCAACAGTATAATCGTTGTCAGTTAATTTTGTTTGGCGCTTTTATCGTGGTGCACCGCCACGGCCCGCTGCTCACGCCTCTCTCTCCCCGTCGAAACCATTACAGCCCCCTATAAACGCTGTGCGGCAGAACCACACAGCGTGGGAAAACAAAAGTGTGTGCGCGAAAAAATTATCTTCTTGTTTTGATTGCGCGGTCAATATCGCGCTTGGCGTCCCGTGCGGCGGCATCAGCCCGCTTATCGTACAGCTTTTTGCCTTTGCACAGGCCCAGTTCCACTTTTACACGCCCCTGCTTGAAATACAGTTGGAGCGGCACCAGTGTGTACCCCTGCAGTTTGATCTGCTGCTGCAAATGGCGAATCTCGCTTTTATGCGCCAGCAGGCGGCGGGGGCGGCGGGGATCTTTATTAAAGATATTCCCCTGCTCATATGGGCTGATGTGCATGCCTTTCAGGATGAGCTCACCATCATCAATATCCGCCCAGGAATCCTTCAGGTTGACCCCGCCGGCACGCAGGCTTTTGACCTCGGTGCCGACCAGTTCAACGCCGGTTTCCAGCGCTTCGATGACAAAATACTCGTGGTGCGCTTCACGGTTTTGGGCAATCACCTTTTTGCCGGGCTTTTCCTGTGCCATCAAGCGCACCTCCTTTCAAAGCCGTTTTCCCCTACAGCACGCAAGTCCATTCCGCTAAGGGGTATACAGTATAACGCAGTAAAATCGTTTTGTCAAGCCAAATCGGGCGTCACATTTCGCCGCGGCCTTCCATGGCGCGGTACAAAGTGGTTTCATCAGCGTATTCCAGGCTGGAACCAACCGGCAAGCCATAGGCAAGGCGGGTGGTTTTGATGCCCAGGGGCTTGATGAGCTTGGCCAGGTACATGGCGGTCGCCTCGCCTTCCACCGTAGGGCTGGTGGCCATGATGACTTCCTTTACGGTGCCATCCAGGCGGGCCAGCAGCTCCTTTACGCAAAGCTGATCCGCGCCGATGCCGTCCATGGGGGAAATCAGGCCATGCAGCACATGGTACAGGCCGTTGAACTCATGGGTGCGCTCAATGGCTTTTACATCCCGCGGGGATTCCACCACGCAGATCACGGAGCGATCCCGTTTGGGGGAAGCGCAGATGCTGCACACCTCGTTGGCGGTATAATCCTGGCAAAGGCGGCAGCGGTGCAGCTTGACCTTGGCGTTTTCAATCGCCTTGGCCAGCTCCATGGCCTGCTCATTGCTCATGGACATTACCTCATAGGCCATGCGCACGGCACCCTTGCGGCCAATGCCGGGGAACCGGGCAAACTGGTCCGCAAGGTTTTCAAGGGGTTCGGCGTTCTGCATGCAGCGGCCCCCGATCAGCCCAGGCCGGGGATATTCATGCCGCCGGTCATTTTAGCCATTTCTTCGTCAGAATCCTTATCCACTGCGGCAACCGCGCTGTTGACAGCTGCAGCGATCAGGTCTTCCAGCATTTCCAGATCATCCGGGTCTACGGCTTCGGGCTTGATCTTGATGGCGGTCACTTCGTGCTTACCGGTCATGGTAACGGTAACCATCTCGCCGCTGGCTGTGCCAGTGTATTCACGGGCTTCCAGCTCGTCCTGCTTTGCGCGGATCTCATCCTGCATTTTCTGGACCTGACGCATCATTGCCTGCGGGTCGGGGCGGCCATAGCCTTTGGGAAGTCTTGCTTTCATAGGTAATTCTCCTTATTATCCATATTGTTATCACCCGGCGCTGCCGCCGGGCGGCACACCGCAACACTGCGGTTGACAGCAACATTATTTATCTTCTACCACTACATCCACGCCAAGGTCTTTCATCTGGCGCAGGGTCTCTTCCACATCGGCCGCGGGGGCGTTGGATACAGCTGCAGCGGTTTTTTCATACGGGCCGATGCCGCATTTGATGTGGGTGACCTGGTAGATATATTGTTTGATGTTTTTGCTGGTTTCTTTGCTGCGGCGCATAAAATCGCGAAAATCATCACTGCACTCAATCAGCACGCGGCGGCCATCGTAATAAGCCTGGGTTCCGCGCAGGTAAGAGTTCAGCATGGGGTCGTTTTCCGCAATCAGTTCCAGCACCGCCTGCCACTGGGGGAACAGCTGCGGCTCTTTGGCCACGGTGCGCACCGGTTTGGGGATGGGCACATCCGCCGCGTACACCGGCTGCTGAGCCGGGGTGGGCTGCTGCACCGCCGGGGCGGCGGGGGCAAGCTCTGGCTCAAAGGGCGGGGTCTCCCCTGCTATGGGTGCGCTGAACGGCGGCTGTTCCACGGTAGGCGGAACCGGCTGGGCTGCCACAGGCGGCACGGAGGCCGATGCCATTTGCACCGGGGGCACCTGCTGCGGGGCGGCGGCAAAGGGGGCCGGACTGGCTGCTGTAACCACCGGACGGGCGGGCACGGCGGCAGGCAGCGCAACAGGCACTGCTTCCGGCTGGGTGAGCGAGAAAACCGCCAGTTCCAGCTCAATGCGCTGGTCCGTACCGCGGGCCATCTTTTCCAGCGCGGCGCCAAACGCATTGACGGCGCGTACCGCTTCCGCCTGGGGGAAATCTTTCCGCGCAGCGTAGGCAGCTTCCTCTTCGGGGGAAGTTCCCGTCAGCAGGTCGGTGCCGCCGGGCAGGGCGCTGAGCATCAAATTGCGGTAATGCCCGGCCAGCTCCATACAAAGGCGGCGCATATCCACGCTTTGCTGGCGCAGGGCGGCAATCTCCTGCAAGGCTTTCACAGCGTCCCGCGCGGCAATGGCATCACTGATCTCAAACAGATATTTGCGATCCGTCACGCCCGCCATGCGGCGCACCAGCGCTTCATCCACAGTGTTGGAAACACCGGCGCAGGTATCCAGGATAGACAGCGCATCACGCATGGCGCCATCGGCCAGGCGGCCGATCAGCTCGGCGGCGTTATGGTCCAGCTCAATGTTTTCCTGCCCGGCCACATATTCCAGCCGACCGGCAATTTTATCCGCCGTAATGCGCTGGAAGTCATAGCGCTGGCAGCGGCTGAGGATAGTAGCCGGAACCTTTTGCACTTCCGTTGTGGCAAGGATAAAGATCACATGCTCCGGCGGTTCCTCCATGGTTTTCAGCAGGGCATTGAACGCCGAGGTAGACAGCATGTGCACCTCGTCGATGATATATACCTTATACTTGCACACGGCAGGCAGATAGGCGGTTTCATCGCGCAGGTCACGGATGTCATCCACGCTGTTGTTGGAGGCGGCATCAATTTCCGATACATCCAGAATGGTGCCCTCATCAATGCCTTTGCAGACAGCACATTCACCGCAGGGGTCCGGGCTGGTGGTATCCAGGCAGTTGACCGCTTTGGCAAAAATTTTGGCGCAGGTGGTTTTGCCGGTGCCGCGGGTGCCGGTAAACAGGTAGGCATGGCCAATGCGCCCGGCGGCGATCTGGTTTTGCAGGGCCGTTACGATGGCTTCCTGGCCAACAACATCCGCAAACTTGCGCGGACGCCACTTGCGGTACAGCGCACGGTACAATGCAACCACCCCCTGTAAAATATTTTGCGGCATAGAAAAAGGGACAAGGCCCGCGCGGGGTGTGCCCCGCGGCTGCGCTGCTTTGCATACGAATGCGGACTGACCGCAGCACCAGGAGACCACCGCTTAATGCTGCTCGGTTCCCCGCCTGACATGGTTCACAGGGCTCCTGCGCACGGGGCCCACATCCGTATGCAAAACAGCGCAATATACAGCCCTGTCCGCTTTAAGTATTATACTATACCGTTTGGCAAATTGCAAGTAGCGGTTGGGGGCTGGGGCAGAAAGTTTTTGTTAAAAAGATTTGAATAAAAATCCAATTAAAAAGTTCCCTCTTCATCGTTTTAGGGCCATGCACATCCCTGTTTTACACCACCAACACCGAATCCACCTTTTTGCTGCAGAACGTTGCCATTACCAAACCAGCGCCGCCGCCACAGCAGACAGCTGGAGTAATTATGAGGTAGAAAAGGCGTAACTCACTCTTTTATCTTCTTGATTTCTTCTTTCTTCAATTTTTCCAATTTCCTCATTTCTTATTTTCACACTCTTTTCGTTCCTATTTCGCCATTCCCCCTTTCCAAATAAAAACAGCAGCACACCGGCTTCCCTATTTTCCGGGAAACGGTGTGCTGCTGCTTTATTGCGTTATCGTATTTAATTTTTTCTTATAGCAAATACCAGCTGAAACGTGAAAGTCAAAACTTGATTCCATCAGCCAAAAATCTGTTTGGCGTAATCGGCGCTGGCTTTGGCGTCCTTGGCATAAAAATCGGCACCGATCTGTTCGGCGTATGCCTTGGTCAGCACAGCGCCGCCCACCATGACCTTGCAGGGCAGGTTGGCCGCGTGCAGGGCTTCGATGGTGGCCTGCATGTTGGGCACGGTGGTGGTCATCAGGGCCGAAAGCCCCACCAGCGGCGCACCGGTCTGGCGCACGGCTTCCACCACGCGCTCCGGCGGCACATCGCGGCCCAGATCCAGCACGTCATAGCCGTAGTTTTCCAAAATTACGCGCACAATGTTTTTGCCAATATCGTGTACGTCACCTTTTACGGTGGCGATCACAATACGGCCTTTGCTTTCACCCTGGCTGCCGCTGGCGGCAATGGCGGTCTTGATCACTTCAAAAGCAGCCTGGGTCGCCGTGGCGGATTGCAGCAGCTGCGGCAAAAAGATGGAGCCTTTTTCAAAGGCATCGCCCACCACATCCAGCGCGGGGATCAGCGTTTCGTTCACCACCTGCAAAGGCTCGCGGGTTTTCAGGGCTTCCTCTGCAGCGGCGCGGGCTTCGTTTTTCAGGCCGCGGCGCACGGCTTCAAACAGAGCATCGGCCCCTGCTGCACCGCCCGCCGGGGCGGCGGCATCAGTTTTTGCCACCTGGGAGGTCTGCACCTGCACATTGGCATAGGCGGCAACGTAATCATTGCACTTTTCGTCCTGGCTGGTCAGCACACGGTAGGCGCGCACGGCGGCCATCATTTCCGGCGTGTTGGGGTTCATGATGGCAAGGTCCAGCCCGGCCTGCATGGCCAACGTCAGGAAAGTGGTATTCATGTAGCCGCGGCAGGGCAAACCAAAGCTGATGTTGGAAACACCCAGCACGGTGCGCACGCCCAGTTCCTTTTTGCACATGGTAATGGCTTTCAGGGTTTCGGCAGCGGCGCTCTGCTCGGCAGAAACCGTCAGCGTCAGGCAGTCGATATAAACATCCCCGCGGGGAATGCCGATAGCATCCGTTGCGGCCACAATGCGCTTGGCAACCTCAAAGCGGCCCTCTGCCGTTTTAGGAATGCCGTGTTCATCCAGTGCCAGACCAACCACGGCGGCGCCGTACTTTTTGCACAGGGGCAGAATGCTGTCCAGCACCTTCTGCTCGCCGTTGACCGAGTTGACGATTGGCTTGCCGTTATAAATGCGCAGCGCGCGGGCCAAAGCATCTTTGTTGGAAGAATCCAGCTGCAATGGCAGGTCGGTGATGGATTGCAGCTCCCGCACCAGCATTTCCAGCGTGGCGGGTTCGTCAATATCCGGCAGACCGGCGTTCACGTCCAGCAGCTCGGCACCGGCTTCGGCCTGGGCTACGGCCTGGGCGCAGGCATAGGCGCTGTCGCCCTCCCGCAGGGCCTGCTGCAAGCGCTTTTTGCCGGTGGGGTTGATGCGCTCGCCCACCACGGTAATGCCGTTTACCTCCACGCAGCGCACGGGGGTACACAGGCGGCTGCGCACAATAGGGGTTTTGGCGGCGGGGGTTTTATCCTGGGTCAGCTCTTTCAGCAGGCGGATGGATTCCGGCTCAGAGCCGCAGCAGCCGCCCAGCATGGAAATTCCGGTGGGCAGGTAGGCGGCCATCTCAGCGGCAAACTCCGCCGGGGTGATATCATAGCTGCCGTCCAGGTTCGGCAGGCCCGCATTGGGCTTGACAAACACCGGCATACCGGCGGGCACCACACGGCAGAGCCGCTGAGCAAAGGGCAGGATTTCCTTGGGGCCCAGCGAGCAGTTGATGCCCACGGCGTCCGCACCAAGGCCGGCGGCGGTAATGCCGTAGCTTTCCACTGTGCAGCCGGTAAAGGTACGGCCACGGGCCTCAAAGCTCATCGAGGTAAACACCGGCAGGTCACAGTTTTCCTTTGCGGCCAGGATGGCGGCTTTCAGCTCATACAGGTCGGTCATTGTTTCCAGAAAGACGAGGTCTGCCCCGGCTGCGGCACCGGCGCGCACCATCTCAGCAAACTGGGCGCAGGCATCCTCAAACGGCAGGGTACCGGCCGGGGCCAGCAGCTCGCCGATGGGGCCGATATCCAGTGCCACCAGGGCACCGGTTTCCTGCGCGGCGGTCCGGGCACATGCGATGGACGCTTCAATCACCTGCTGCACAGTATAGCCGGTTCCCTTCAATTTACGGGGGTTGGCGCCAAAGGTGTTTGCCAGCAGGATATCCGCCCCGGCGCGGGCATAGTCCCGGTGGACGGCAGTGAGCACATCCGGCATGATAAAGGCGGCCAGTTCCGGCTTTTGTTCTGTGGTCAGGCCGCGCAGCTGCAGCTGGGTGCCCATGGCGCCATCCAGCATAATAAAGCGGCGGCGGGCAAATACTTCCTCAATTTTCACAGGTGGTTCCCCTCTTTCTGTATTCGCACTTTTCGCGCAGCAGGCAGTGCCCGCACCCGGCGCGGGCCCCCGTTACCGGGTGGTCCGCCACGCCAAGGATGGCTGTTACGCTTTTGCGCGGGGTCAGCAGATTTTCCGGCGTGACCGCCATGCCAAGGCCGCGCACGGTATCCAGCGCAATGGCAAACGGCTGCTGCAAAGTCAGCGGGCAGTCCCCATAGCCGGGGGAAAAACGCCCCGTCAGGTAGTGCCCCTGCGCCTGCACGCTGGTGCGGATCTCGGCTTCCAGCGCGTTGCACAGCTCTTCCATCACAGCGGAAGCCATCGCATCCACCACAGCGGCCAGGGCAATATCCGTCAGCTCCAGGCGGCGCATCAGGGTATCAGCCCCGCTGCCAAGGGTAACAGCCATCAGCACCATGGCATCGCAGCCGCGCAGGTGGCGGGCAATATCATTCCCGGCGTTCTGCAGCGGCAGGGCGGTCAGCGGCAGCTGTTTCCACACGCCGCGCGGGGTGGCGGCGGCGCGCAGGGCGTCCTCGGCTTTTTGCAGCAGCACCTGGGATGCAGCATCCGGCTGCCAGCCCCCTGCCCCAAGGTAGCGAAGGGTTTCGGCGCGGGTATCGTTTTGCGGGTAGACTAATTGCACAGCGTTTCACTCTCCCTCTATGGGGTCAACAGGCCGATTACAGCAGGTCCTTGATGCCCTCATGCACAGCGGCGGCAACCTTGGCGTCATTCATGGCATACAGGTGCACACCGTCCGCGCCGCCCTCGATCAGATCTCGCAGCTGCTGCACGGCATAGTCAATACCGGCAGCATACAGGCTTTCGGGGTCGTCCTGGTAGCGGGAGATCATGCGGGTAAACTCCGAAGGCAGGCTGGCGCTGGAAAGTGCCACCGTGCGCTCGATCTGGCTGCGCTTAACGATGGGCATAACACCGGCAGACACCGGCAAAGTGATGCCTGCGCGGCGGGCCAGGTTCAAAAAGCGATAAAAGTGCATATTATCAAAGAACAGCTGGCTCAGCAGGTGGGTGGCACCGGCCTCCTGCTTAAAGCGCAGGTTGGCAACATCCTGCGCCAGGGTAGCGGCTTCGGGGTGGCCTTCGGGGTAGCAGGCAGCGTGGATATCAAATTCCGGCTGGGTCTGCCACACAAACCGGGCCAGGTCGCTTGCGTGGGCAAAGTCCGGGCTTTCGGGGCGGGTGGGGGTGCGGTCGCCGCGCAGGGTCAGCACGTTGCGCACACCGGCGGCATTCAGCTGGTCCAGCAGCTGGGCGGCCTTTGCCTTATCGCTGCCCATGCAGATCATGTGGGCCAGCGGCTCTACGTTCAGGTCGTTTTTCAGGAATTCGGCCACTTCCACAGTGGAAACGCCGCCCGTGGAGCCGCCTGCACCGTAAGTAACGCTGATAAAATCCGGGTTAAGGGTGCGCATGGTGCGCAGGGTGTTCTTCATTTTATCAAAGTTGGCGGTCTGCTTCGGGGGGAAGCACTCGATGGAAAACACGCAAGGCTTGCGCTTGAACATCTGGGAGATCTGCATAGGATTCATCCTCCTGTATTTTTATTACTTTCCTCTATTTCTGCCCAATTAAAACTTTTGGGGCGTGCGGGAACACTTTCCTGCCAACTTGCTGGGGTCAGGCACACAGGGTCAGGCTGCCGGGGATTACGCGGCGGGAGCCAGCTCTTCGTCCGGCTGTTTTGCCGTCTGCACAGTAAAGCTGCCGTCCGCCTGGGCGGTCACGGTCACCGTGCCGTACAGGTCGGTGCGGTAAAAGTCAATGCCCTCATCCTGCATTTCCTGGATGACCTCGCGGTGGGGGTGGCCGTAATCATTGTTCAGGCCGCAGCTGGCAACCACAAGCTGGGGCTGCACCTGCCACAACAGTGTTTGGGTGTTGGATGTGGACGACCCATGGTGCCCGGCCTTGAACACGGTGGACCGCAAGCGGAACGGATATTGCTCCGCCAGGGCGGCTTCCTCGTTGCGCTCGGCATCGCCGGTATCCAAAAAGGTAAAGTTCCCGGCTTCAAACCGCAGGCAGAGCGACATATCATTTGTTGCATCGTCATTGCCCGCCGTATCGGCATCCACACCGGGCAGCAGCACGGTCAATGTGCCGGTGCCGATGGTGTACTGCTGGCCGGTATAGGCAGTTTCCACCGGTACGCCGCATTCCTGGGCGGTTTGCAGGGTGCGCTGGGTCTGGCCGGTCACGTCAGTTTCGCTCAGGTCGGGGGTCAGCAGGGTCTGCACATCAAAGTTCTGCAAAACGGCCTGCATGCCGCCCACATGGTCGGCATGGGGGTGGGTCATCACCAACAGGTCCAACTTGCTTACGCCATAGCTGCGCAGGTCCTGCACAAGGTTCTGCCGGGCATCCTTGGGGCCTGCATCAATCAGGCAGGCCGCACCGTTCTGCAAAATCAGCACGGCATCCCCCTGCCCCACATCCAGGAACACCACTTCGGTTTCCCCCTCCGGCAGCGGGGCTGTGGTTTCGCTCTGGCTGGGTTCCAGGCCAACCCATTGGTAAATCTGGTCCCAGCTGGGCACAAAACCGTTGCCGCCGTAATTTTCGACCACATACAAGGCAACGGCGATGAGAACAGCGGCCACAATGGTCCACACCTGGGGGCGGCGGTAGGAATGGCGGCAATACCTGCGCCGCCGGTATTTACTCACCCTGGCCCAGCTGGCGTTCCTGCCACTGGGCGCGGGTCAGCAAAACGGCACGGGGCTTGGCGCCCTCATAGGGGCCGATAATCTTTTCCTGTTCCATCTGGTCCATGATGCGGGCCGCACGGGCATAGCCCAGCTTGCAGCGGCGCTGCAAAAGGCTGGTGGATGCCTGCCCGGCTTCGATGACGCATTCCACCGCCTGTTCAAACATGGGGTCGCGGCTGCCGCTGTCATCGTCCGAATCGGAGCTGCTGCCCTTGCCGCCCTTTTCGGCCACGGCACGGCGCTCCATCTCGGCAATCATCTCTTCATCATACTGGGCGCTGGAAGTGGATTTGATAAAGTTCAGCACAGCGCTGATCTCTTCATCCGTCACAAAGGTACCCTGCACACGCACGGGCTTGGAAGCACCGACCGGCAGGAACAGCATATCGCCGTTGCCCAGCAGCTTTTCGGCGCCGCCGCTGTCCAGAATGGTGCGGGAGTCGATCTGGCTGGAAACTGCAAATGCAATACGGCTGGGGATGTTGGCTTTGATCAGGCCGGTGATAACGTCCACGCTGGGGCGCTGGGTTGCCACAATCAGGTGGATACCGGCCGCACGGGCTTTCTGGGCAATGCGGCAGATATAATCTTCCACCTCTTTGCCGGCAACCATCATCAGGTCGGCCAACTCGTCAATGATAATGGCGATATAAGGCAGGTGTTCCAGCACATCGGGGTGCTGCTTGGCCAGCTTGTTATAGCTCTTGATATCGCGCACATTGTTTTCGGCAAACAGCTTATAGCGGCGCTCCATCTCGGCCACACTGGCCCCCAGGGCACCGGCGGCCTTGCGCGGCTCGGTCACAACGGGCATTAACAGGTGGGGAATGCCGTTGTACTCAGCCAGTTCCACCACCTTGGGGTCGATCAGAATCAGTTTGACATCTTCCGGACCGGAGCGGAACAAAAAGCTGATGATGATCGAGTTGACGCAGACGGATTTACCGCTGCCGGTGGAGCCGGCGATCAGCAGGTGGGGCATTTTACACAGGTCCGCCACCTGGGCTGTACCGGCAATATCTTTGCCCAGCGCCATGGTCAGTGGGCTGCGCATGTTGATGTAGTTCTGGGATTCAAACACCCCGCGGATGCTGACGGTAGACCGGATCTTATTGGGCACCTCGATACCGACGGCGGGTTTGCCGGGAATGGGGGCTTCGATACGCACACCGGCGGTGGCAAGGTTCAGGGCGATATCATCCGACAGGCTGGTGATACGGCTGACCTTGATGCCCGCCTGGGGCTGCAGCTCATACCGGGTCACGGAAGGGCCGCGGCAGATATCCAGGATATGGGTCTTAACACCAAAGCTGTCCAGCGTGTTCACCAGGATATCGGCGTTTTTCTTCATCTCGGCGGCCGCGCCGCGTTCATCTTCCGGCTTGGCCGCATTGAAAAGGTTCAAAGATGGGTAAGTATACGGCGGGAACTCCTCTTTGGCCTGGGCGGCAAAGGCTGCCGTAGCTTCGCTGCTGGCATCCTCGTCCGCTTCGCGGGCTGCACCGGCGGGTGCGGTGGCTGCCGGGGCGGCAGGGGCTTTCGCCATTGCTTTGGCCACGCTGGGCGGGCTGGAAATGGGAGCCGAAGCCGAATTTCCCATGCTGGAAGATACCCGCAGCCGGTTGGGGCTGCCGGGGCGGCGTTCATCCGTTACGCTGTATACTTTAGGTGCAGCGGCGGCAGGCTGGGCCGTGGGCTGCGGTGCCGGGGCCTGCACGCTGACCCGCCCGGTGAGCAGATCCGATACCGGAATTCCGGCGTTCCAGGCAGCCTTGGCTGCATCGAAACCGCCCTGGTCAAAGCTGCCGCCCAATGTGGGGATGGCTGTAACAGGGGCAGGCGCTGGCTGGGTGGGTTCCGGCACCAGCGGTGTTTCAAAATTATCCGCGCTTTCGCTGCTGCCAACGTCATCCGGTTCCGGCAATTCCTCTACCGGCTCCAGCGGGGTGGAAAAATCTTCCACCGAGGCGGCAGGTGCGTTATCATCCGGTTCCGGGGTCAGCGGGGTTTCAAAACTTTCCGCTTCATCCTCATCGGGCAGGCCCACATCGGCACCGGCCACGGGGGTATCCCGCCCGGTCACGGCGCGCTGGATCAGGTCATTCAGGCTGTCTTCCTCCACCGGGGCTTCCTCAGCCTGCTGGGCTTCCGGTTCCAGGTGCAGCTCAAAGCTTTCTTCCTGCGGCTGGGGCTGGGGTTCCGGCTGGGGCGCGGGGTATTTGCGATGGTTCAACTGCTCCAGCGGGTCAAGGCCAAAGGTGCCGCCGGGGCCGATCTCAATTTTCTGCAGCGGGTCATGCTGCACGGCGTTCTGCAAAGCGCGCTGGGAAGCATCCGGCCCCAGGTCCACATCAAAGTCCGAATGCTGGGCGGGCGGGGCAAAGCTTTGGGTGTGCTGCACGCCTTGGGGCGCAGCCTGGGCACGCTGCATATCGGGGTATGTTGCGGTGCCGGGCTGCGTATACGCCTGCTGGGGCTGGGCCGCCGGCTGGCCGGCCTGCGCCGCGGCGGCTGCCTGGTCGGCAGGGTTTGCCTGGGCCGCATTGCGGCGGGCGGCTTCCTCCTGTTCCAGATAGGGAGCCACATCAAAGGGGCGGCGGGTGCCAGACTGCGGCGTGGCCGGAGACTCACCGGCCATGGGCGGCAGGCTGCCGGTCAGGTTTTCAAGGGATTCTTCCTCCGCTTCATGGCCAAACAGCTGGGTATCATAAGCGGTTTCTTCCTCCGCACGGGCGGCGCGGCGGGCTTTGAACTCCTGAATATAATAGCTGATGAACTGCACCACATCCACCGGGGTAACGGCAAAAAACACCATCAGCCCCATCAGGATGACAATAATCATGACGATATTGGCACCGGGACGGCCACAGACGGCCAGCAGCGATGCGCCGATGGGCACGCCCAGCACACCGCCGGTCCAGAACTTGCGCTGCCCCCAGGCAAACAGCATCTTGACGGTCTGCCAGGGGGTATCCCCTACCTTAAAGTCCGAGAAGATGACCGCCGTACCGGCCAGCAGTACCGCCAGCAGCAGCACCTTGCCAATGAAAGTGCCCACATGGTAACCGGATGCCAGCAGATAGGCCAGATACAGCAAAAACGGGCCGACAAAATATGTAACCACGCCAAAGGTGCCAAACAGCCAGCTGCGTAGAACATTCCAGAAGCTCTGCCCCGGCACCAGCACCAGCGCAATAGCCAGAATGCCAAACCCGGCCAGCACCACGCTGCGGATCAGGTTTTGCTGCTGGGCGCGGCGCTGTTCCAGCCTGGACATCCGCTTTTTGCTGCCGGAGGCCGAACTGTTGTGCCTGGCCCCGGAGCTGCTGCTTTTACTGCTTTTGCTGCCGGAGGCGCGGTATGTGTTTTTACTGTTTTTTCCGTTTTTGGCGGAACTTGAACGTGCCATGCTCTCCCTACCTCTTTACTATAATATGCGTATATTCAGGCTGCCCTGTTCAGCGGGCAGCCATTGTTGATTGGCTTTGGCGCGGCGGGCCCTGCCCCCGTTTTGAACGAAAGTTCTTTCGCCTTTTATCTGGCAGCGGGCGGCCATTAAACAGCATCCGGCGGCCCCGCATAAAGAGACTTTCCGCGCAGTGATTTTATCTGCCATCCGCCACGGCGGCTGTGCCGTGCTGTTTTTGGCAGGGGCATACTGCCCCTTATAGCATAAGGTATATTGTAGCATGAAAACGCCCGCTTGTAAAACCCCTTTCTCTTTCTATTTTCATCAAAGGCAACACCGCACAATTCCCGCCTAGCGGCTTAAGCACCGCTTCGGCGGCTGCGGCACGGCATCTGCGTTGCCAAAATGCTCGATAAGACACAAAGTATTATCTGCGCTTTTGGCTTAGCATCTGCCGCACCTCGCTCGCCGTATCGGCACTTAGAATTATGCGGTATTGCCCAAAGCCTTCCGCCCACTGGCGGGCAGCGCCCCCTCAATATCCGGTTTTCCCGGCGTCGATTTCGGCATACAGGTAGCGCAGCGCATCGCCCAGGTTGCCGATGGCGTCGATCAGCCCCTCTTCCACAGCCTGTTCCCCGCCCAGCACGGTACCCATATCCATCACCAGCTCCCCGGTATTGTGCATCAGCTGGGTAAAGCGCCTGGCGCTGATGCCGGAATGCCCCGCCACAAAGCTGACGATGCGCTCCTGCATCTGCTCAAAATAGCGCAGGGTCTGGGGCACCCCCAGCACCATGCCGGAGTGGCGCACCGGATGCACCGTCATGGTGGCGGTGGGCACAATAAAGCTTTTGCGGGCCGAAACCGCCAGCGGGATACCGATGGAATGCCCGCCGCCCAGCACCAGCGTTGCGCTGGGCTTGCTGACGCCGGAGATTAGCTCCGCCAAAGCGAGCCCGGCTTCCACATCGCCGCCCACGGTATTCAGGATGACCAGCAGCCCCTCAATGGCGGGGTCCTCCTCAATATCCACCAGCTGGGGGATCACATGCTCATACTTGGTGCTTTTCTGGTTATCGGGGGCCAGGCTGTGGCCCTCAATGGTGCCGATCACCGTCAGGCAATAAATGGCATGGCGGCCCTTGGTGGCGGGCACAATGCCGCTGTCCGTGATCAGGTCATGTTCCAGCCGCATGCGCTCCACATCCTTGGCGTCCTTGGCAGCATGGGGGGCGGGCTGTTGTTTTGGGGTACGGTTTGGCATGGCGGGGATCCTTTCCTTCCGACAAAATCGGTGCGCCGGGCAGTGCAAAACCCGGCTATACCCTGACAGTATGCCCCGCTGGTACGCTTTTTTATGCACAGAGGGGCGCGACTGAGCAAAAAAAGCGCGGAAAAACTTAGATAAAAAATTGACAATCGGCACAAGATTGATTATACTTTTACTAGAATTTACATCGGAATCACACAAGAGGCAGGGTGTTCCCTTTACCCCTGCCCGGAGAACGGGAGATTAGTCTTTATGTCATCAACAATGCAAAACAAAGCATCGTTGCCCGTGATCAAGCGGCTGCCCAAATATTACCGCTACTTGAGCAACCTGCAGGCAGATGGGCGTGATAAAATTTCTTCCAGCGAGCTGGCCCGCATGATGGGCACCACCGCCAGCCAGGTGCGGCAGGATTTCAACTGTTTTGGCGGTTTTGGCCAGCAGGGCATCGGCTACAAGGTGGATGTGCTGCTTGCCGAGATTGGCAAACTGCTGTTTGGCAACGGCGAGCTGCTGCCTACCGTGCTGATCGGCGCCGGCCGCCTGGGCACGGCGGTCTCCAGCTTTATCAGCCGCGATACCAACGGCTACAAGCTGATTGCCGCGTTTGATATCAACCCCGCCCTGGAGGGCAAGGAGATCAGCGGCGTAACCATCCGCCCACTGTCCGAGCTGGAAAGCTTCTGTGCGGCGCACAAGCCGGTGGTCGCCGTGCTGTGCGTGCCGCGCCAGAGCGCCATGGACCTTTCGGACGAGCTGGTTCGGCTGGGTATTCAGGGCTTCTGGAACTTCAGCCACTATGATCTTTCGGTCGTTTATCCGCAGGTCACAGTGGAAAACGTCCATTTGGGCGACAGCCTGATGAGCCTTGGCTACCGGCTGCGCAACCATGATGAATAAAAGCCGAACACACAGCGCATGACTGTTTCCGGCGGGGTGTACCCCAGCGCCTGCCCTGGCATGGGTGCAGGATCCTGTGGTACGCCCCGATTTTCATGCTGTTTTTCACTTTATTTTAATAAGGAGCCAAACATGGCAAAGCTATATTACCGTTACGGCGCAATGAACAGCGGCAAAACCACGGCGCTTTTGCAGGTTGCTTTCAATTATAACGAACGCGGCATGCGGGTGCTGATTCTGAAAGCCAGCGTGGACACCAAAGGTGGCGATCATATTGTTTCCCGCCTGGGGGTCAGCCACAAGGTGGATGTGCTGGTCAGCCCAGACATGGACATCCTGGATATCGTCCGGGCCGATACCGCCGCCCATGGCAGCGCCCCTGCCTGTGTGCTGTGTGACGAAAGCCAGTTTTTTACCCCGGCGCAGGCCGAGCAGCTGTTTTTGGTCACGGTGGACCTGAACATTCCGGTCATCTGCTATGGGCTGCGGGCGGACTTTATGAACCGCGGTTTCCCCGGTTCCACCCGCCTTCTGGAGCTGGCCCATACCATCGAGGAGATGAAAACCATCTGCGCCTGCGGCCGCAAAGCCACCTGCAACGGCCGCAAGGTGAACGGCGAGTTTGTGTTTGAGGGTGCTCAGGTTGCGATTGACACAGTGGACGCTGTAGAGTATCAGAGCCTTTGCCCCCAGTGCTGGTACCGGGAATACCGCGCTTTCCTAAAACGCCACCCCGCGCACCAGTGATCCATTCTTTTATTTCAATCTGTGTTCCGCCCTTTTATATAAGGCAACACCGCACAATTCCCACCTTGCGGCTTAAGCACCGCTCCGGCAGCTGCGGCACGGCATCTGCGTTGCCAAAATGCTCGATAATACACAAAGTATTATCTGCGCTTTTGGCTTAGCATCTGCCGTACCTCGCTCGCCGTATCGGCACTTAGAATTATGCGGTATTGCCTTAAGTAAATGACAACATATATGGCACAAAAGCCGCTGCCCAGCCTTGCAGCACCGCTTTTGTGCCATTTTTGTTTCCAACACTTTGCGGCGCAATTTTCAGAATACCAAAAGGCTGCATATACAAGATATGTTTTATGTGCAGCAATTTTCATTCCATTTTTCGCACATATTTTGCCATCGCGAATATTTTTTAGCATACTGTATTTCTTCCCATTGCAAATTATGCACGAATGCGCAAAAGAAGTGCGTTTGCGCACATTTTTTGCGTTGCCGAATTTGTGCGTTTGTTTTCTGTGATTCATTCGGCATTTTTACACGTTTTCCCCTATAATTTCGTTGTAACCGTTTTGCAACATATACAAACACGCACAAATTGCCTCAATTTATGCAAGATTTTTCCGCAATCTTTATTAGATACGGGTTTGAGCTATTTCAGCATCATGCACAAATCGTTTTGCCTTAGTTCGTATATTTTGACATAGGTTGATTTTTTGTCCATTCAATTAAAGCAATATTTGTTTGTTTTCATGATTTACACACTATTTTGGATATTTTTTTGATGTTCACAATTTGTTATTATAATAGCGTTGAATGAAGCGGTCAGTTGTCAGGCCGCTCGTTATATGAACATTTTTTAGGAGGACTAAAACAATGAAAAAGGCAATCGCCCTTGCAATGGCCAGCGTTATGGCTGCTGGCCTGCTGGCAGGCTGCGGCGGCTCCGCTGCCAACAGCACCGCAGCTTCTTCCGAGGCCGCTTCTTCTGAAGCTGCTTCCACCTCTACCGAGGCTGCTACCGAGGCTCACACCATCAACACCACCGATCCCATCACCCTGACCATCAGCTGGTGGGGCGGCGATGCCCGCCAGGCTGCATACGAGGCTGCCTGCAAGGCATTCACTGAAAAATACCCCAACATCACCGTTGAGTGCACTTACGGCCCGTGGAACGGCTGGGAGGAAGCTCAGTCCACTGCCCTGGCTGCCGGCAACGCTGCCGACGTGATGCAGGTCAACTGGAACTGGCTGTTCCAGTACTCCGGCAAGGGTCAGAGCTTCGTTAACCTGAACGATTACTCCGATGTGCTGGATCTGACCCAGTTTCCCTCTAACGCTCTGGATGCCTGCACTGTGGCTGATTCCCTGCAGGCTGTTCCCGTTGCTATGGCCGGCCGTATTTTCTACTGGAACATGGCAACCTTCAAGAAGGCTGGCCTGGACCACTACCCCACTACTGAGCAGGAGCTGCTGGACGCTGCCAAGACCTTCCAGGAAAAGCTGGGCGATGACTACTATCCGCTGGCTGCCACCACGCTGGACCGCATGATCATGATGACCTTCTACCTGGAAAGCAAGTACGGCGAGCCCTGGGTTACCGACAGCACCCTGAACTACACCGTTGAGCAGCTGCAGGAAGGTCTGGAATGGATCCAGAGCCTGGAAGATAACCACGTGATGCCCGACCTGAAGACCATGAACGCCGCCGGCGATAAGAACATCACCGATGGTCAGGCCTGGATCACCGGCAAGTACGCCGGCATCTTCACCTGGGACTCCAGCGCACTGAGTTCAAGCCAGAACCTGCCCGACGACGCTGAGTTCGTTGTTGGCGACGAAATCAAGTGGGGCGAGGCTGCCAACGGCGGTTTTGCCAAGGTTTCCATGGGTATGGCTGTTACCCAGAGCTGCGAGCATCCTGTTGAGGCTGCTGCCCTGATCAACTTCATCCTGAACGAAAAAGAGGGCGCTTCCATCATGGGCACCCAGTGCGGCATGGTTTGCTCCAAGGCCGGCCAGGAATACGCCAAGGAGGCCGGTGCTGTCAACGAGCTGATTCTGGAAGCCAACACCAAGGTTATGGCTTTTGTTGACCAGCCGTTCGACCCCTGCTACGAGAGCACTTCCCTGAAGGACGAGACCAATGGCGTGTACAGCGATGTGTTTGAAGGCTTCAGCTACGATCAGTATGATTCCGCCGAGGCTGCCCAGACGCTGTACGATGGCATCTGCGAAGCACTTGCCTAATCCCCGTTTCCACACTTAAGGCAATACCGCACAATTCCCGCCTAACGGCTCAAGCACCGCTCCGGCGGCTGCGGCACGGCATCTGCGTTGCCAAAATGCTCGATAAGACATCCAGTATTATCTGCGCTTTTGGCTTAGCAGCTGCCGCACCTCGCTCGCCGTATCGGCACTTAGAATTATGCGGTATTACCTTAACCTTACGCATCAGCAAGGCTGGCCCCGGCCCCATGGCGGTGGGGCCAGCCCTTTATTATGTAACAAGGAGGTTTCCTTTATGAGCGCACCTGCTGCCAAGACAGTGACCCGCACTCCTTTCAAAAAATGGTGTGATGAAAACGTTGGCCTTTTGTTCCTGATTCCCTGGATCATTGGTTTTGTGGTGTTCAAGCTGTATCCGTTTGCCACTTCCCTGTTCTACAGCTTTACGGATATGAACTTCTTTGACGGCATTACCAAGTACGGCCTGATGAACTACATCTACATTTTCACCAACAAGAAAACGCTGACCTCGTTCATCATCACCTTCCGTTATGCCCTCATCACCGTTCCCCTCAAGCTGATTTTTGCTTTGTTCATCGCTTACATCCTGAACTTCAAGATCAAGTGCGTCAACCTGTTCCGTACCATCTACTACATTCCCTCCATCCTGGGCGGCTCTGTTGCCATTGCCGTTCTGTGGAAGGCCCTGTTCAAAGAGGATGGCATCATCAACATACTGCTCTCCTTTATCGGCATTCAGGGGCCCAGCTGGCTGGCTGACCCCGATTACGCCATGGTCGTTATCATTGTGCTGCGTGTATGGCAGTTCGGCTCCGCCATGGTGCTGTTCCTTGCCGCATTGAAGGGCGTTTCGGTCGACCTGTACGAAGCCGCCACCATCGACGGTGCTTCCAAGACCCGCCAGTTCTTCTCCATCACCGTGCCGATGATCACCCCCGTTATCTTCTACAACCTCGTTACCCAGATTGCTCAGGCGTTCCAGGAATTCAACGGTCCCTACATTATCTTTAATAATGGCGGCCCCCGCGGTTCCGTCACGCTGGTTTCGCTGCTGGTTTACAACTATGCGTTCAAGAGCAACGAAATGGGTATGGCCTGCGCCATGGCCTGGGTCATGTTCATCATCATCGCCCTGCTCACTGTCATCGCATTTGGCAGCCAGAAGCATTGGGTCTACTATGCTGACTGATTGAAGGAGGAATTGATTTATGGGTATGAAAGCACGCGCCAATGTGGCAACCTTCTTCAAGTATTTTGTTCTGATCTTTATGGGCTTTATCATGGTCTATCCGCTGCTGTGGATGGTGGGCTCCACCTTTAAGACCAACGCCGAGATTTTTACCAGCCTCTCCCCGTTTACCGCGCATCCCACCCTGGATGGCTATTATAACGCTGTGACCAAAACTTACGGCGGCGATATCACCATCTGGCGTGCATTCCTGAACACCTACAGCTACGTTATCCCCAAGGTTGTGTTCACTGTTATTTCTTCTGTCATTGCTGCTTACGGTTTCAGCCGTTTCAAGTTCAAGGGCCGCGATTTCCTGTTCGGCGTTATGATCATGACGCTGTTCCTGCCGCAGGTTGTTCTGAACGTTCCGCAGTACATGATGTACAACAAGTTTAACTGGATCAACAACCCCCTGTACCCCGCCCTGTGGGTGCCGTCCCTGTTTGCTACCGAAACCTACTTCGTCTACCAGCTGGTGCAGTTCATGCGCAGCATCCCGCACGACCTGGACGAAGCCGCCGCCATTGACGGCTGCGGCCCGGTCAAGATCCTGTACAAGATCATCTGCCCCATGCTCAGCCCCTCTCTGGTCGCCTGTGCGCTGTTCCAGTTCATGTGGAGCTGCAACGACTTTATGGGTCCCCTGCTTTACGTTACTACCCCGCGCAAATACCCCATGGCAATCTTTGTTAAGCTGTCTATGGACAGTACCAGTGAAGGCATTCAGTGGAACCGCATCCTTGCCTTGTCCCTGATTTCCATTATCCCGCAGCTGCTGGTTTTCTTTGCCGCTCAGGATTCCTTTATTGACGGCATTGCCGCTGGCAGTGTAAAGGGCTAAGCTTCAAGTTTTTTCCAAAATTTTTGATCTTTTTGCGCCCAAACCACTACACAGGCTGCCCCGTACCGCTGCAAAAGGGGTACCGGGCAGCTTTTATTTTGAAAACTCCGGCCACTGGCTTTTCTCGCTTTTGGCCGTTCCTAATATTCAGGATGCAGCCGGAATAAAAAAGCTTTCGGCTTTCCGCTGTATTCCGGCACATGATGATGCCTTTTCTGCTGATCCCTTTGCATCGCTCTCCCCCTGCCCTGCTTATCCGTTAGGGGCAAAACAAAAGCGGCTGCCTGTTGGCAGCCGCCGGGGGTTGTGGTTTTGTGCTGTAACATTTTTGGCCTTATTTTTCCGGTTTGTTTACCCGCTTGAAATATTGGCGGTACTGCTGGGGCGAAAGCCCTGTGGCATCTTTGAAGACCCGCCGGAAATGCGCGCTTGTCATAAAGCCTGTCTTTTCCGCCACGCTGGAAATGCTTTCGTTGGTCTTTTCGATCATGTTCTGCGCCGCTTTGATGCGTACGCCGTTGATGTATTCGATCAGGCTCAGGTTGATGGTCTTTTTGAACAGACGGCTGAGGTAATACGGGCTGATGTAAAACTGGTTGGCAATGCTTGTCAGGGTCAGCTTCTCGGCGTAATGCTCCGCAATATAGCCTTGGATCTGGCTGACGATACGGTTGGTCACCCGGCCACTGTCGCCCCCCAGCTCATGCTGGTTTTCGCACATCTTTTTCAGCTGCAACAGCAGCGTGGCCAGCAGCATTTTGCGGGTCACAGCGCTTTCGGAACTGTTTTCGTCCTGCATCTGGATCAGCTGCTGCAGGATGGAGTAGATATAGTTCTGCTGCTTAACCGTGATGTTGCTCAGCAGGTGGTTGTTCTCCTCGCTCATAAAGCTGAACAGGTCAATCTCCGGGAAAGCCCCGCTGATCTCCTGCAGATACTCGCGGCTGAAATTGCACACAATGCGGCTGGTGGGGCCATCCCCTACCGAACCAGTCTTGTGGATCTGGTTTTCCCCAATCAGGATCACATTGCCTGCATTGACGATATAGGCGGAATCCTCAATAAAATAGCGCCGCGCGCCTTCCACTTCATAATACAGTTCATATTTGTGGTGTGTGTGGAAACTTCCCATATCGTAGCTATGCTCGCGGTCGATCATATCGATATAAAAGTCCACATGGGGGGAATAGGTATATTCCTTGACCATCCTGTTCAAACCTCCCGCCACGCCCCGTCCAAGCATTTTTGCCAGTTTTAGGGCAGAACGCGCTTCAATTTTGTTGATTTATTTCATATTAACACATTTCTTGTTGAATTTCAAAACTTTTTTCATTTTTTATGGAGGAAATTATCGTATGAAACTCGCTCTCGTTCGTGCCTGCACCCGCAGCGCCTGTTTTGAGCTGCAAAACAACACCTGCTATACCGCCCCTGCCCCGTTCCGGGTTCAGCTGAACGGCCAGACTGTGCTGGAAGCCTGCGGCACCAACGTGTTCAGCGTGTTCAGCCTGGAACCCGGCAAAACCTACCACCTGGAAGTGCTTGCCACTGATGGCGATACCGGTACACTGGACTTTGCCACCGCGGCGGAAAGCTTTTTTGTAGATGCTTCCCGCTATGGCCTGGTGAATGACGGCGTGACCGACAACACCGCCTTTTTGCAGGCTGCGCTTTCCACCTGCCCGCCGGGCGGCACGGTGTATGTGCCCGCCGGTACTTACCGCACCCAGAGCCTGTTTTTGTGCAGCAACACCACCCTGTACCTGGAAAAAGGCTGCACCCTGCTGGGCGGCACCGACCGCCGCGAATATCCCATCCTGCCTGGTGTGCTGCCCTGCGCCGATGAGCAGCACGAAGCCTATCTCGGCGGCTGGGAAGGAAACCCGCTGGACTGCTTTGCCGGTTTGATCAATGTCATCAATGCCGAAAATGTGACCATCACCGGCGAAGGCTGCATCAACGCCAACGCCAACAACGGCGACTGGTACCAGCACATCAAGGTGAAACTTATCGCCTGGCGGCCGCGGCTCTTCTTTACCAGCAAAGCCAAGAATGTGACCCTGCATGGTGTGGAGGTGTGCAACAGCTTCTCCTGGACCATCCACCCCACCTACTCGGACGGGGTGAATATCCTGCAGCTGCAGATCCACAACCGTGCCGACAGCCCCAATACCGACGGCATTGACCCCGAAAGCTGCAAGAATGTGAACATCATCGGTGATTCCATCCATGTTGGTGATGACTGCATCGCTCTCAAGTCCGGCAAACTCTTCCTTGGCACTGTGATGCATACCCCCTGCGAGAATGTGACCATCCGCAACTGCAACCTGAACCGCGGCCATGGCGGCCTGGTTATTGGCAGCGAGATGAGCGGCGGCGTGAAAAATGTGGTGATGACCCAGTGCCTGATGGACCACACCGACCGCGGCCTGCGCATCAAGACCCGCCGCGGTCGCGGCAAGAACGCCGTGATCGACGGGCTGGTGTTCCGCAACGTGGAAATGCGCCATGTGCTGACCCCATTCGTCATCAACATGTTCTACTTCTGTGACCCGGACGGCAAGAGCGACTATGTGCAGAGCCATGAACCCCTGCCGCTGGACGATGCTACCCCCCGTCTGGGCAGCCTGACGATGGAAAATATCACCGCCACCGACGCCGAGTATGCAGGCTGCTGGTTCAGCGGTCTGCCGGAGCAGCCGGTTGAAAAAGTGGAGATGAACAATGTCAGCATCTCCTTTGCCGAAAACGCCGGGGCTGGCCACGCCGCCATGATGTGCGGTGCCGCCGAATGCAGCAAGCTGGCGATCTGGGCCGAAAACGTGAAGGAGATTCACTTCCACAATGTCAAACTGGAAGGCTATGCAGGCGAACGCCTGAACTTTATCAACGTTGGCAGCTTTAAGGAGGATTAAGCCATGACCCATGAAGAGATTTTGACCACCCTGGGCAATTATGTGGATTATCTGATTGCCGGCAGCTCTGCCGAAGCCCCACTGTGGAACATTGAAAAGGTGCGCAGCGGCAAGCCCAATAAATGGAACTATGTGGACGGCTGCATGATCACCGCCTGCCTGAGCCTGTACAAGACCACCGGGGATGAAAAGTTCCTGAAGTTCTCCCGCGATTTTGTAGACTACTTTGTCAAGGATGGCGGCGAGATCTACACCTTTGACGCCAACGAGCATAACCTGGACAACATCAACCAGGGCAAAAACCTGTTTTCCCTGGTTGATTTAACCGGCGAACAGCGCTACCGGGATGCCATCAACACCATCCGCGCCCAGCTGGACACCCAGCCCCGCACCAAGGATGGCAATTTCTGGCACAAAGCCATCTACCCGTGGCAGGTTTGGCTGGACGGCACCTATATGGCGCAGCCATTCTACATGGAATACGAGACCCGCTACAACGGCATGAAGGGCTGCCAGGACAGTTATAAGCAGTTCATGAACATCAAAAAGTACATGCGAGACCCCAAAACCGGCCTGTACTACCACGGCTATGATGAAAGCCGTCAGATGTACTGGGCCGATCCTGTAACGGGCTGCAGCGCAAACTTCTGGCTGCGCGCCATGGGCTGGTTCCTGGTTGCCATGGTGGATGTTCTGGAGCGCATGGACGAGCAGATGTATTACGAATACCGCGCCATCATGGCCATGTTCAAGGAAGCCGTGGAGGCCATGATCCAGTTCCAGGACGCCGAGACCGGCATGTTCTGGCAGGTCATTGATAAGGCCGGCGTACCGGGCAACTATCTGGAAACCTCCGGCAGCTCCCTGTTCGCTTACGCCGTGCTCAAAGGCGTGCGGCTGGGCTACCTGCCCAAGCGGTTCCGCGCTTACGGCGAAAAGGCATTCTATGGCACCTGTGACAAATACCTGGGCGTGAACGATAAGGGCGAGCTGCAACTGTCCGGCATCTGCCTGGTAGCCGGTTTGGGCGGTGCCACCCGCCGCGATGGCAGCCTGGAATACTATTTCAGCGAGCCGGTTGTGGAAAACGACGCCAAGGGCGTTGCCCCCCTGCTGCTGGCCTATACCGAAATGATCATCCAGTAAGGAGGTTCCGCTGTTATGGCCGTATTTACCGTTGGTGCCCGCCTGCATGATTACGGTAAGGGCACGCCCGATGAGCTGTTTGGCAAGGTTTCCGCAGACGGGTTTGCCTGCGTGCAGCTGGCCTACAAAAAATGCGTGCCCGGCGTTGCCAGCTATGCGGACGTTACCCCGCAGCTGGTGCAGAACACGCTGGAAGCGCAAAAGAAGCACAACATCGCTGTTGCCGTGCTGGGCACCTATGTGGAGCTTGCCATCGCGGACGAAGTGCAGCGCAGCGCCAACGCAGCGGATTTCAAAAGCCAGCTGGCCGTGTGCAAGGCGCTGAGCGCGGGCTGCATTGGCACCGAGACTACCGGCATGCACAAGCAGCCCGCCGGCACCACCCGCGAGCGAGCCCAATATATGCTCTGCAAAAGCCTGGAAACCATTCTGCCGGAAGCCGAGCGCCTTGGCGTGACCGTTGCCATTGAGCCCGTTGTTGGCGACAGCACCAACACCCCGCAGGCAGCGCGGCACATCCTGGATATGATGCAAAGCCCCGCGCTGGGGGTCATCCTGGACATGAGCAACCTGGTCAGCTTTGAGGGCAAGGACAACCAGCAGCCCCTGTGGGACGCCATGGGCGAGCTGCTTGGGGACAAAATCAAGGCCGTACACTTTAAGGGCAAGAACTTTGCGCCGGACGGCACCATGCAGCACACCAGCCTGGAAGATTCCTGCACCGATTACGCCGGTGCCTTTGCCATGCTGCGCACCCTGCCGCAGCCGTTGCCCGTTCTGCGCGAGGAAGCCGTGCCCGCCCGTGCTGCCAGCGATATTGCTTTTATCAAACAGTTTTTCTAAGCGCTTCTTTTTGCCCCACCGGACCGGAGTATTTGCACTGATACTATGGAAGCCTTTTTGTGAAAGGAACCGATTCAATATGGAACGCAAGCTTGTAACCGTTGCCGTGGATGGCAGCGCTGAATTTACCACCCTGACCGCCGCTGCTGCCGCGCAGGACCCCGCCCAGCCGCTTCACTTTGTGCTGGGGGCCGGGGCCTATTATGAACGCCCGTTTTTGGAACTGGCGGATTACATCATCACCGGTGCCGGGATGGGGCAGACCGTGATCTCCGCCGGGGCCGCCGGGCGCGACCCCTGGCCCGGCGAGGAGCGCACCGGTACCTTTCGCAGCCAGACGCTTTTCCTTGGCGGCGGCAGTGCCCGGCTGGAGCACCTGACCGTGGAAAACACCGCCGGTGATGGTGCGGACCGCGGCCAGGCACTGGCGGTATATGCCGATGCCAGCCGTGTGTGCATGGTGGATGTTTCCCTGCACGGCAACCAGGATACGCTCTTCACCGCTCCCCTGCCGCTGGCCGTGCGCCAGAAAAACGGCTTCCGCGGTCCGCGGGAGAACACGCCCCGGCTGGACACCAAACAATACTACCGTGACTGCGAGATTTCCGGCAACATTGATTTCATTTTCGGCGGAGCCAACGCGGTGTTTGACCATTGCCGCATTGTGCCCGTTGCCCACCGCGGCGTTACCAGTTATATTGCCGCCGCCAGCACGCCGCAGGGCAAGCCGGGCTACCTGTTTGCCAACTGCACCGTGCAGGGCAACAGCCCCGCAGGCAGTGTCTATCTGGGCCGCCCGTGGCGGCAGTATGCCCGCGTGTACTGGCTGGACTGCGATTTAAGCGATGAGATCATCCCCCTTGGGTGGGACAACTGGTCCGACCCCGCCAACGAGGAAACCGTTCACTTTGGCGAGTACGGCTCCAAAGGCCCCGGTGCCCCCAAAGCAAGTCCCGTCCGCGCTGGTTACGCCGCCCTGAATGATGAAGCCTCCGCCCAGGAAATGCGCGCCATGCTGGCTGAATTCCGGGCCGACTTCGGTGCAGAAGCGTAACAAGCTCTTTGCGGAGCCGCCAATTATAACATTCCACCTCCTCCTAAAAAAGCAGCAAGCCCGCACCGCGCCCCTGTATGCGCCTGCGGGCTTGCTGCTGTCATACCGCCGCTTTGATTCCAGAAAGGATTTTTAATGAGCTATACCAAACTGGACCTTCTGCAGGACCTGGCTGATATGGGCCTGACCGGGCAGGAAACCATTCTGATCCATTCTTCCATGAAGTCCATCAGCCCGGTGGACGGCGGTGCCGATACTGTGCTGGATGCCCTGATGGAGTTTTTCCGGCCTGGGCTGCTGCTGTTGCCCACCCACACCTGGCGCACCATCAACGCAGCCAACCCGGTGTTTGATGTGTGCACCTCCCCCTGCTGCGTGGGCATTTTGCCGGAGCTGTTCCGCCAGCGTCCCGGTGTGGTACGCAGCCTGCACCCCACCCACAGCATAGCCGGGTATGGGCAGCAGGCTGTTTCCTACCTCGCAGGTGAGGAACTGCGCAACACGCCCTGCACCCCCGGCGGCTGCTATGACCGCCTGAAAGATGTGGGCGGCAAAATCCTGCTGGTAGGCGTTACCCACGCCCGCAACACCTATATCCACAGCATTGAAGAAGTGCTGAACGTGCCTCACCGCCTGGCCGACCAGCCCATGAAGCTGCAAAGCGTGGATACCGATGGCAGCGCACACACTGTTTATATGCGCAGCCACTACAACGCCCAGCAGCCCCATATTTCAGAGGATTTCGTCAAGCTGACGCAAGCCTACCTGGACTGCGGAGCCGCCCAGAACACGCGCTTTGGCGCTGCCAGCTGCATCCTGTGCGATGCCGCCAGCCTGTTCCGCGTCACCCGCCATGTGCTGGCCCCAGACCCGGAGTGCATTGTCACCGCCCCCAGCATCCCGCCGGAGCGGTGGGCGGGGTTCCACGCGTAAGGCCGTATGGTTAGTTTATATCAAAGTAAATGCCCCACAGTTGGCGGGCGGATACCGGTCGTGGTTCCGAGCCGTGCATGTGGGGCATTGGTATACCTTCTATTGAGTTTATGTTTTATAGGCAAAGTAGCAAAGTATAGGAAAGAGAATTGATGGCAAGGCCGCCAAACGGGACGATGGCAAGCATCGTCCCCTACAAATTATCTTTTAGGTGCACAACGAATGATTTTATGTTTCTCCGCGGCGGGGTGAGAGCATCCCGCCCTACTGGTATTTTAGTGGGTTAGCCGCGTACAATAAAATGTTCCGTAGGGAACGGTCTTGACCGTTCCGGGGCCTTGTCCAAATCTGGCATAATGAGATTTGTGATCGGGCCCGTCCGGCGGCCAGAGGGCTGGCTGCCCTGCTTTCCCCTATCGCCCTGCTACCCACACTCAGGATATAACAACAGCCCCGGCTCTGCAAACGCAGAACCGGGGCTGTAATACTTAAATGATACCTATGTACCTTATTTACCGCCCATGAAAGCCGGCAGAGGGTTGCCCTCTTTGAGCCACTGGTGGTATTCGGCGGTGGCGGCAAATTCCACGTCACCGGCGGAGTTCAGCGCAGTCTCAACGGAGTCCTGAATAACGCCAATGATGAAGCCAACGCCGACAACCTGCATGGCAATGTCATTGGAGATGCCAAACAGCGAGCAGGCCATGGGGATGAGCAGCAGCGAGCCGCCCGCAACGCCGGAAGCACCGCATGCACCCAATGCCGACATGATGGACAGCAGGATGGCGGCAGGCACGGAGACCTGCATGCCCAGCGTGTTGGCGGCAGCCAGCGTCATGATGGTGATGGTAATGGCAGCGCCGTCCATATTGATGGTTGCGCCCAGCGGGATGGAGACGGAGTAAATATCCTTATCCAGGCCCAGCTTTTCGCACAGAGACATGTTGACCGGGATGTTGGCGGCGGAGCTGCGGGTGAAGAAAGCGGTCAGGCCGCTTTCACGCAGGCAGCGGAACACCAGTGGGTAGGGGTTGCGGTGCAGGTAGATAAAGATGATGAACGGGTTGATCACCAGCGCCATCAGCAGCATGGTGCCCACCAGCAGCAGCAACAGGCGCCCGTACTGGGTAAAGATGGACAGGCCGTTGTCCGCCACGTTGGTAAACACCAGGCCCATAATGCCAAACGGCGCCAGGTTGATGATCCACCGCACAATGGTAGAAATTGCATCCGCCGTGTTGGCCATAAAGTTCTTGGTGGTATCGCTGCCCAGCTTTTTCATGGCAAGGCCGAACAGGCAGGCCCACATCAGGATGCCGATATAGTTGCCGTTCATGATGGAAGCAACCGGGTTAGAAACAATGTTGGAAAGCAGGGTGTGCATCACATCACCCAGGCCCTGGGGCACCACATCCGCCGTGGCAGCTTCCGCCAGAACCAGCGTCTGCGGGAACAGCTTGCTGGTCACAACGCTGAGCGCAGCCGCCACAAAGGTGGTGAGCATGTACAGCCAGACCACCGTACCAAAGCGGCGGTCCAGCTTGGAGGAGCCCTGCGCCAGTGCACTGGCAACAATAACAAACACCAGCACCGGTGCAACGCCTTTCAGCGCGCCGACAAACAGGTTGCCGAATTCTTCGATCCATGCAGCACCGGGGCAGATCAAAGCCAGCACCGAACCGACCACCAGGCCGATTGCAATGCGCAGGATCAGGCTGGTGGAGTTGTACTTGGCAGCCAGCGTTTTGGCCGCTTTTGTGAGTTGATTCATAACAATTCCTCTTCCCTATTTTAATTGGGTTTGGCAGATGTTCCGCACCTGCCCATTCCGCAGCCGCCCGCACAAACGGTTTCGCGGAATGTTTTCCATTATACCGCAATCGTTCAAGATTGCAAGAGGCGGACAGGTGTGCCCTGTGGAAAAACAATCTATTTTTATCGTTGATACGAAGTAAAAAATATTTAAAAAATGTTTTTGTGGACAATATATCTGTGCTCCGTCCGTGGACATTTCGTTGTATGAAAGAGGGCAGCATATGAATACACTGCCCTTTTATCTTGCTTTATTGGGAACACGGTTTAGAGCCAGATTCAGGGCCACAGGGAAACGCAGGCATATGGAAATTCGCCTGACAGCTTGTGGTAAACCTTCATATGGCCTTTTTCCTCACTGATACCGGAGCGGTAATCATCTCTCTGCTTTTGGCAGGGCAATAAACAACTTAAAAGCCAAGACAAAGAAAAAGAGCCTCAAGCCAAAGCTTGAAGCTCTTTGGTGCGGATGAAGGGATTTGAACCAATATTGCGCGGTATTATGTCAAAACGCAGTGCTCATAATCCTGCATAGCTATGATTTTTACAAGCGTTTTTATTCTGTCACAAGAGCAGTGCAGGGCGCTGTAAAATGCAAGAGTGCGGTAAAAAGTGCGGTATTGACAACACAGAAGAAGAACTGTATTATAATTTTAGGGCTGTTCCTCTGCCCGTTTTGGCGGGGGGCCAACGGCCCGGTGAGGTGTCGTCCGCTATTTTCGGTGGGCGCGTCTCGCCATTTTTTTTATTGACATATACGCTATAATCCTGTATTATTGGGGTGGAGGAGGTTGCAACACGCCATGTCATAGTGGTGTGCGCCCCCACCCTTTCAAGAGCCGTCTATGACCGGCTCTTATTTTTTATGCATTTTTCAGTACCTGCAGGAACACGCCGTTCACGGCCTGGGCGGTGTGGGCGGCGTCACCGGTCAGGGTGTGGGAATAAATGCCGAATTCACGATGACCCCGACCCGTACGACATCGTGGAAGCTGTCAACGACCTGACCGAAGCAGTCGAAGCTGTACAGAAGTCCATTATCTGGACGCGAAAGGCGCGTACCTGTACGGGGTGCGGTAAACGCTGCGGTACAGCAAAAAGAAAGCACTTAAAAACTTACGTTCTTAAGTGCTTTTCTTTGTCTCGACGTGACAAAAAAGATACCCTGTCTCAAAATTCATCCGATTTTTTGTTTGCTCTTTTAGGGCAATCGTGGCGGCCATTGCAGCATCCATTCCAGATAGTCGGCGCGCGTTATTTTCCTTACGGAAAGAGAATGCTTTTGGTCAGCCCAATCAAGCAGCAATCTATTTAGTGGAAGTTGTTCAGAATAAATTATCGGACTGACTGTCTTTCCGGGTGGTGTGTTCGCCGTTCTACTCGTTGCCAGTTGCAAAACACCTTCATGTTCCCAATCGTACCATATCAAAATTCGAAGCAGGTCGATTGGTGTCTCGTCCGGCATAAGGAAAATTTCTTCGCGGATGTTCATGGCTTTTGCAATTTCTTTTAAACGGTTTGCCTTTGGGCTGCGATACCCCATTTCATATTGTGCAATGCGGTTCGCGCTGCTCTTTCCGTATCCGAGCATCTCACTCAATTTTTGTTGTGTAAGGCCGCGATGCTCGCGTACCAGTTTGATCCGTGATCCTGTATCCATCGTGTAATAGCTCACTTTCCCAAAAAGTAATACCCGCATCAGCAAGCGTTTTCGACTTGCCAGTGCGGGCGTTTGTGTATGAGTGAATGGCTCTATATAAGGTCAATCTTTTGGGTATAACCGCCGATAAAGTAGATTTCGATTTCTTGCCGTGAGTGGACAATAACCTTTTCGATGATTCTTGCGGTAAGGATGTCATCGTATTCCTTTATTAAAAGGTCTTGCGCCGTCAGCTGTTTGGTTGCTTCTTCGTCCTCCCCCTTACCATCCGTACTTTCTGCGATATTTGCTTTCAGTATTTTGATTTTACCGCTGAGTTTTCTCAGCTTATCATCAAGGAACGGTGTACTCTCGTCAAGTTCCAGTGACATTTCAAGCAGACGATCAAATTCTTGCTGTGCTTTTTCTAGCTGCTTTTGAAGCTGGGCTTTCAAGTTTTCTCCTGCTTTCATTTGACGGAGAATACCGTCAAGTTGTGCAGCAACTTCATCGGTAAAGTTTGCGGCCAGATTCTGCACAGCTTTCAAAATAGCCTGATGCAATTCTTCTTCCGGGATTGACGGTGAATGACTGCAAAATTTTGTTCCGTATTCGAGTCGATTGACGCATCTCCAAACGATTTGTTTTCTGCCGTGGATGTTCCAAGTAACCCGCTTATAAGGGCTGCCACAGTCTCCGCAGACCAGTCGTTCGGATAAGGCATATTTGCTGTTATAGCGGCCTTGGTGTCGTTTGCGTTGGTTAGCTGCCGACTTACTATTGCGGCGGGCGATTTCAGCCTGCACCTCACGGAACATCTGCTTGGTGACGATACCTTCATGGTTGTTTTCAATGTAGTATTGTGGCAACTGACCCGTGTTTTTCTTGGAAACGCCTGTCAGTACATCATAATTGATTGTGCGGCGAGAAACGCCGAACCGTTTCGCAAAATCATCGATCTCGAAATGCAAATGTGAGCCTGTTGCCCTTCCTGTATGCCCGACATAGCCAATGACCTGCCCGGCCTGCACCTGCTGACCGGTAGTTACACAGATGGACGAACAGTGTGCATACAAAGTTTCCAGCCCTCCGCCGTGATCGATTTGGATGTAATAGCCGTAGCTGCCGCCCCAGCTGTCAAGGCCGTTGGCAACAGTGACCACGCCATCTGCGGCGGCGAGAATCGGCGTACCCTCGGCACAGGCAATGTCGGTGCCGGTGTGGGAGCTTACCTCGCCGGTGATGGGGTCCACGCGGTGACCAAATTGAGAAGTAATCGTACCCGCGACAGGCAGCGGCCATTGCAGGGTGCCTGTCGGGATGCGGGTGCTGTCCGGAGTCATAAGCTCACCGCCGCCCTGTGCAAAGCCGCCGAGTAGTTCTGCCCATAGCTCTTCGTACTGCGGGTCCTGCAGCAATTGCAGATAAGTATTCTGGCGGGTGGAAAAGTGATAGTCTGCCGCCATCTCGTCGGGTGTTTTGTGGGTCAGTTCGATTACGAGGACAGTTTCGGTGATTTCTGTGGTAGTCGGGTTGCCGTCCTCATCGGTAGTTTCTATTGTGGTAGTCTCCGGGTGGGTGGAACAATCCACCGCATTCATCGCCCACATAGTTTCCCGCAGTTTATCTACCTGCTCCTCTGTCAGTGCCGCAACGGGTGCGCCTTGTTCATTTCCTGAAACATACGAAGAAAAGACCGCCAGGACATCTTGCCAACGAATGTAGTACACGTCATCGTTGGCTGTAATGTCTTGGCGGTCATGCTGTACGGTGTCGGAGATTTCTTCCAGCCTGTCGCGGTATTCTGCTGTCAGTGTTTCTACTGCCTGTTGCACGGTAATTGTGTCGGCGTTGGGGGCATTGGCGGCAAAAAAGATGCCATAGGCCGAGCCGGACACAAAGGCCACAAGGCTGATGACAATAATAATACTGAGTGCCACGCTAATCCCTGCAGCAATGGCCGCGACAAGACTGTGCAGGCCGACAAGAAAATGCCGTATTGCCGAGCGCACCGCCACAGCCGTCTTGCAGGTGCTGCTGGCGGCTTTCTTGATAGCAAGCTGCACTTGACGGGTACGAGTCTGCATTTGTGCTTGGGTTGTTATGCTCCACACAGTTTCATTTGCGGCGGTTCGCAGTTGGCGCTGACTTTGGGTCACACCGCGAATATCGCGCGGCACGGTCTTGGCGGTGACGGCTTTTTCTTTTGCTCGCTGGCGGGGCAAATCCGCCCCACGGCGCGAGCGCTGCTCTGCATCGGTCAGCGTGTCGTGCCCAGCCTGTTTCGGGCTGACACCGCGCTCATTGGCGGCATGGGCGCGGGCGGTCTCGACCTGTTCAGCGGCGTGTCGTTCCCGGTATTTTTCTGCCTGTTTGCGCGCAATCTTGCGCCCCTGCTGCACGGTGAAATCTGTGTTTTGCTTGATGACCGAATAGGATGTATCGGTTACCACCGAGCTGGTATCTTGCGCAGCTGTATAATCACCGTCTCCCTGTGTAGAAGTGCTTTCCCGCAGCATGGTTCGGCTTTTCTCCTTGGCCTCCGTCCACGCCTTTTTCAGCGCAGCTTTCGGGATTTCCCCGGTTGCATTGCTTCTCGGCATATGCGCGGTTGGCTTTTCTTTAATATCTTTCATGGCATCACCCCACGTCATAAATTATTCAAATTGAATTTCAAAATCGTTCAAACAGCTTTTAAATTCTACACACAAGTCGCCGCTATAATAAGTCTCGTAATCAAAACAAACGCGGGAAGCATCCCGCACACCACTGCGCCTTAGACCATGCCAGAGCAATCGCTCGGTCAAGGCCAGACAACAAATTGGGCTAAAGGGCCATTACATATAAAAAGCAATGCTGTATCTTCCGATTCTGGACGATACAGCATTTTCTTTGCAATTATGAAAAGATGTTGCTATAATAGAATCATCTCTCTGAAACGCGAGGTTTCTCCCATGAATTTATATATCAGTGCCGCCGAGTATGACTACCACACCCTGCTGAAAGTGGCCGAGATGGCAGGGCTTGCCGGAATCATCGGCTTTCATGAAGCTGGGGACGGCTATCTGGTGACCTTCCCGCAGGGGGAAAATGTTCAGGCTCTGATAGATGACTATAAGGGACGGCTGCGGGATTTGGAAAACAATATTTGGCAGCATTAAAATAGGTCTATAAATTTGAAAAATGAAAGGGGCGAACAAACTCCGTAATGAAAAAATATCCATGTCCTTGTTGTGGATTTCTTACCTACAATGTCCCGGCAGATGAAGATTGTGGGTATATTTGTCCCGTTTGCTTTTGGGAGAATGACCCGTTCATCACTTCTGATAACGAGCCAAGCAACTCCAATCATGGAATAACACTAAAAGAAGCAAAATCCAATTTCTTGCAATTCGGTGCTTGTGTAAAAGAAATGCTACGCTATGTTCGACCACCGAGAGATGACGAAAAGGAAATATCATAGCGTCGAATTCAAGTTTGTAGCACCCCTTCGGACCGCTTCGGCGGTCCTTTATTTTTGTATTGCATGGCTTTACTCCCTTTTCTCAGACGGGTTGGTCGACATCAATTTATAGAGCTTTGTATCCTTCGGGAAGGAATTGGTGAATGGAACAATATTGCCCGCGCACCGAATCAGCCCGCAGCCTGCAGGGACATTGGTGACGTAGCCAAGCTGGTTGTCGGAGATGTTCAGCAGCTTCGCTAGTTCCGCGCGGTCTGTGGCGCTCTGGTTCAGCATGACCAGAAATTCCGAGTTTGCCAACATCAGGCGGGCGGTGTCGGAGCGCAGCAGTTCGTCCACATTCTGCGTCAGCCCGGTCACAAGTCCGTTGTACTTGCGGATGCGCTTCCACAGCTTGTAGAAGAAATTGGCGCTGTACTCGTAGCGGAACAAAAATACCGATAGGTCAGACTCTTTCGAGCCTTTCGCCCCGGTCCACACCGTGCAAGCAGCTTTCACTGCACACGGCGTTCCATGGGATAAGTTTTTCATTGTTAATGCAGTCACTTTCAAAGTAAGGATTATATATTTTTTTTATCTTCTGCGCTTTCGTCAGGGTTTTAATCAAGCGGTTATCCTCGCTGTCTGGGTGTTTTTCTTCATAGGCTTGCCTCTCTTTCGTTTCATGCCCGCACGGATGGCGGGCTGCATGGCTTCGTAGTAGTAACTGTCGGACTTGAACACAAGGCGTTTCGGGACAGAGAATTTCAGATTTGAACCAAGCCCAAAGCACCTGTTCGGCGGTCATGCCGTGGTAGGTGAAGAAATCCACAGACGGCAAACGGTGCGGCACCCAGAATGCACATCCAGCCAATTTCTTCGGTGCCGACATACGGCTGCAAGGCAAAGTAAATGCCCACTGCCACGCCGACCGCCAGCATCGAGCAGATGAACTGCCGCGTATTCAGCCCGAAAAAGATGTTCTCGTGGTAGTCGCGGACTTCTTTCGGTATTTTGATTTCTATACTGCATTCCTTCCTTCTTTAATAAATAGGTTGAATTTATCCTATAATTCATGTATACTATATTCAAAGGAGGCGTTGAATTATGGTTATTAACACTGACAATCTTGTATCCATCACGGAGGCCAACCAGAATTTTTCCCGTGTAGCACGGATGGTTGATGAGAACGGCGCGGCGGTCATCTTAAAGAATAATGTCCCGCGTTATGTGCTAATGGAATTCAGCCAAGTCGAGGACGAGCAACAGGCTAAAGACGAGGACATTCTTGAAATCTCCAAGCGCCTGATTTCCAAGAACAAGCAAGCCTATGAGGTACTTGCCAAATGAAAACGCTGAGCAAGGAACAGGTTTTAAGGCTGCATAATGCTCTGTTGGAGACGTTTGGCGGTACTGCCGGCATCCGTGACGATGGTTTATTGGAATCTGCTTTGAATGCGCCTTTTGCCACATTCGGCGGGCAGTATCTATATCCATCCGTACAGGCAAAGGCGGCACAGCTTGGATTTGGCTTAGTCTGCAATCACCCATTCGTGGATGGCAACAAGCGCATCGGCGCCCACGTTATGCTGGTTTTTCTGGCAATTAACGGAATTGAACTTGACTACACGCAGGAAGAACTGATTGACATTATTTTGCAAATTGCAAGCGGGTCGTGCAAAGGCCAGCGGATTTGCTGGAATGGATTCTCTATCATCAGGCATAATATTTGCGGCGCACCATAATGGTGCGTCGCTTTTGCTTTACAATCCCATAATCTCTTTCACGATGCGGTCACAGCCCTTAATAGCTCCCACCAGTACCAGCAGATTAAAAGCCAACTCCCCAACGTAGAGTCCATACCGCCGTGACAACGGATGCGCCGGTATCCACGGCGGGCGGGCTGGACGAGATGGCGGAGAAAATAATGCAGGACAACGCAATCACCACGCCCTGCAAACACACACCCGCATAACTGCGGATGAAGTTTTTACCCACACTGCTTGTAGGCTCACCCGCGAATGTAGACAGCGGAATCGGCGCAATAGCGGCGTACATCCAAAGACTGAACATTCTGCCGTAAACCGTGAGAATCATGGTAAAAGATAAAACCGTAATCAGCAGCCCGCCAATCAGCGTAACCGCCCACAACGGAATAGAATCCCAAAAGCCCCACATTGTTGATGGCGTCGATCAACTCCTGCGGCAGCGTCACGCTGCTCATCCCGGAGCCGCCCGATTGCGTAATAATGGTGGATACCATGCCCTGCACGATGGAGAACACCGCCAGCATCAATTCCAGCCCGTAGGTCACCGCACCTTTTGCCAGTGCAAAACGGATGAACAGTTTGAGGGCGTGTTCGGGCTTTTTGACTTCCACAAAGCTGCCGCAGGTTTTCATAACACCCACGGCAAAAAACAGCACGAGCAGCCCATAGCCGATTGCCTGCAAAGCGCCGTGGATGCCGGTCATCACGCCCCAGACCTGCCCACCCTTGAATGTCTGCGGACTTTCGGTCAGCAGCGACCATATTTCTGCCAGCTTGTCATTCCATGTGGAGAGTGCGGCGTTTAAGTTGCTGACGATCCATGACTCACCCACAGGACATCACCGTCCTTCCTCTTGGTATGACCCTCACGCGGTAATGAGGTCGAGGATTTCTTTGGCGAACGTGATAACCAGCCCACCGGCCAGCGTTAGAAAACCTTGACTGCGCTGGCTGGGGTCGTGGCTCTGCAACGACAGACCGACCTGCACGATGCCCCACCCCAGCAGGATAAGGCCCACCGCGCGGATCAGCGAAAAGATGAATGTGGAGAGATTTTCGACCACGACCAGCGGGTCACTGGCGGCAAAGGCGGGCAGGGCAAAAACAACGCCGCACACCAGCACGGCGTACAGCGCAAACAAATTGAGAGAAATTTTCACGGATTTTTTGTTATGATTCAGCTTCATGTAGACCTCCGAATTCTTTGTATGGTAGGCTTCATCTCTGCCGCTTCGGCGGGCAGAAAATCGTCCATATCCAGCAGTTCATAGTTTTCGGGTGCACCGGGCAAATCGTCCAGCGCGTTGTCGGCAGCGGTGTAATCGTAAGGAGCTGCGCCGCCGTCCTCGGTGCAGCGGATATTGGGATGCTTGAGCAGATTGTACTTAAAATCCACCACCGGGCGCTCTCCTCGGATGAACAAGATGCACTTGCTGTTATCCAACAAGCGCACCTCGTCCGGGGTCATAAGGTCGCGCCCGGATTGCTGGCGGTTGATGCTATAACTGCCGCTGCGCCCTTTGCTTTGGTTATAGCTGGTCGTGGAGATGGTTTCTTTCCCCAGCAGTTCCGAAACATATTTGTGGGTTTCTTTCTCGGTGCCTCCGAGATAGAGGAACTCGTCGCACAAGCCGACCAGCGATTCCCAATCGTCCTTGTACATGGCTTTCAGCTGCGCCATGTTTTGCACGATGATGGAGCAAAAAATGGCGCGGGAACGCATCGTGGCCAACGCCGACAAAAAGGTGTCTTTTGGCAAGGAAATGTTCGCGTACTCGTCCATCAAGCAATGCACCGGCACAGGCAGACGACCTTTATGTACGCGGTCGGCTTGACGGTACAGCGTCTGGATAAGCTGCGTGTAAATCATACCGACCAGATAATTGAGCGACTTATCCGAATCCGGGATGCAGCAGAACAGCGCGATTTTGCGCTCGCCCAATTCCTGCAAGTGCAGTTCGTCCGTCATCGTCAGCTTGGCAATGGACGGCAGATTGAATGCGGCAAGGCGCACTCCTACACTTACCAAAATAGATTTCGCGGTCTTGCCAGCCGCTTGTTTGAAAATGCGGTACTGCTTACAAGCGATGCTGTCGGGTTCACGCATTTCCAAGCGCTCGAACAAGATGTCCAGCGAGGATTGGTAGTTGTCATCGTCCTCGTGGACTTCTGCGGCGGCTATCATTTCCATCACCATCGGGAAGTTTTGTTCTTCGGGAGGGGCCTCGTGCAGCAGGTACAGCATGAAGGCTTGGAGCAACGCCGTTTCGGACTTTTCCCAGAAGGGGTCGCTGCTTTTTGAATGTGATGGCGTGGTATTTTGAATCAGATTTTCTATCAAAGTCAGCACTTCACGGTCATCATGCACATACACAAACGGGTTGTAACAGAACGATGCAGCGGGATTTATGAGGTCGAACACGATAACCTCATAGCCCTTTTCTTTTAACAAATTGCCGGTCTTACGCAAAATTTCTGCCTTTGGATCTGTAATTACCATAGAGCAGGCACATTCCAGCACATTCGGCACACCATAAGTGCGAGTCTTGCCTGCACCGGAGCCGCCGACAATGAGGATGTTCGTGTTGTGCTTATGTTTGTAGCCATCTATCCCGATGTGAAAGTGTTGGGTCAGCAACAGATTCGGTCCTCGCTTGTCCATGTAGAACTTATTTAACCGGAACACATCGCCCCACGCCGCCGAGCCATGCTCCGCACCGGGGCGGGTGTTCTTCTGATCCGTCACGGCCACGATAACCACCACCGCGTAAATCACCGTAAACACCAGCAAAAAGCGCGGGCTGTTGCTGACCCACGCCAACGCAAACGGCTCTGCCGGTGCGCTGTTCAGCGCATCCAGCAGAGCTGTTATTTTCATGCCCGGCTGCCAACGGCAAGCCACCGCCAGTGCCGCCCACCACACGAGGGGCAACGGCAGCAGCCAAACCCACCAAGGGTTCTTTCTTCCCGGCGTGGTGGGCTACCTTTCTTCGCCGCGATAGGGCGGGCGTTTTGTTCGCTCGGCATTCCATGCCTGACGTTTTCTCCACAACTTCGGCAAAACTACGGAAAAGTCCTGCGGCATACGTTCCGCCTTGATTTGCGGCAGATTTGCAAACAAATCGCTTTGCAGTGTTTCCCATGCCACTTTGTCGGGCATGTTTTGGGCATAGAATTTGTTGTAGCTGTATGCCAAGTCACTGACTTCAATGTAATGCTTAACTTCCGTCCGCAGCATTTGCCGTTCCCATTCGGTTTCCTGCGCACGGTGGGGCGCAAGCTGCTCCTGCATGATTGCCCGATGTAAATCGTCAGGCAATTTCAGCAGGGTTGGATACCTTCTGTGCAGTTCAGCGGCGATACCTGCTTTCTCAAAATAGGTGCGCAGCTTCTGCCCCGCGTAGGCATACCACGCCACATTCCCGCATCCCATCCACTCAGTATCTCGGAACGGAATGTTGAGCGCCGCAAGGTTATCGGGGTCAATCAGCGCCTGCCGATAAGCATCGTACCCCTGCATAATCAGCCAGTTACGGAAATCGGTAAATCTGTCATCCGAACTGCCGTCATTAATGATGCAAGCCGCCGCAACCATTTTGGGAAAGTTGGCTTTATTGCGGTAGCTTTGCCATGCGCAATCAAAACCGAGCAGTTCATCCTGCGGCAATTTGATGAGTTCCGTGTAAAGGAACTGTTTCACGGACGCTTCATCCTGCATATCTGCTTGGGCGCGGACTCGGTCAATGATCGACCAGAATTTTTCCCATGTCATAGTCGGATTCACCAGATAAACAGCGGCGTGTGCGCGTGCAGCAGCCGGGTCAGTGCGTCATCCACGGCATCGGTATAGCCGCCCTCAGCCAAGCGCTGGGTGCGCAGTTGGTTGAGAGCTGCTTTTGCCAGCCGATACTCTGCCGCCGTCAGCGTCAGTTTGCCGCCTGCGGGCAGATCGTTCACTCGAAGGATCAGCCGCCCAGTTACTTCGGTGCTGCCGCCGTGGGCGCGCTGGCCGTAGTAGACATCACCCAGCGCCCGGAGCAGGATGCTTTTGTTGGCACGGTCAAGTTTAACCTTACGTTCTGTCATTGTTTTTCACCATCCTTTGCTCACAGCATATCATAGAACCGCCGCAATAGCTATCCGTCATTTGAAAACAAACGGAAAACAATCAGCCGCGCTCCCGCTGGCGAGATTGCTTCTTGGCAGACGGCACGGCAACAGCGTATTCTGCGGTGTGCGGTTCGCGGGACTGTACAGCCAGCGTGCGACTCAGACTGCGCAGCAGCCCACCACCAACGGTGTTCACATCCGACAGAAAGCCCCGCTGCTGTTCTTTGCCCAGATTGCCGTACAAGGCAACCACGCGGTCAAAGTTGAAAGCGGCGGTGTCAAGCCCATACCGATGCGCGACCATGTAGGCGGCACAGTAACTCGGCGCAGCGTAGGCTTGGCGGTTGTAGGTGTAATCCTTGTGAAAATCTGCCTGTGCGCGCTCCCGAACGATGGCGCACAGCGTCGTGCCTGCATCCATGCCGTTGCGGACATAAATCGTGCGGTTCTTGGGAACATACTGCGCTTGGATGCCGTCCGGCAGACTATCCGAGATTTGAATCGGCACCGGGCTGCTCTCGATGGAGGCGGCAATCAGTTCATAAAGAAGTTTTTCGCAGCGGTACCGGAGATGCGCAGGGCAAACTCTGCACCCTCCAGCGAGTAGCGGACGACCTGGTCTGCGGGTTCAGAGCCGTAATTCATCTGACGTCACCGTCCTTTTCTTTGGGCGCGGGCAAGCGGCTGAACGAATCCACGCCGGGGATAAGGGCAAGGCTGCGCCCGCAGTCCCAATTCATGTGGATTTGTCCGGCGTCGTCGATGAAATCAACGGTTCCCATAGAGCCGGGAGGCACGGCCATTTCATCTTCCATGCAGCTAAGTTGCAGCCGCGTGCCGGGCGGGTACTTGCGGCGCAGGTGTTCGATGTAGTCTTTGTTGGGGTATTTCATGGGCATCTTTCCTTTCTGAATTATAGAGTCAAATCAATATTAGGACGGTGGTCACGCGCACGTTCCTGTTCTTGTTTTTGCTGTTCAGCGCGGTCACGGCGGGCTTCGGTGAGGTGTTGCTGCACCTCTAGGGAGTGTTCTGCAATTTTGCGGCAGAGCCGTTCCTCTTGGCGAAGCTGTTTTAGGGCTGTGTTGACTTGCTGGATGCGTGGGCTGTCCGGGTTTGTTTTATCGGGCAGCGCAACAGCTTATCCCGCACAATGGCGGTGTATTCGCTACGTTCCACGGCATCTTCCAGCACCAAATACTGGCTGTCCTGCAATTTGGGGCATACCGGCAAGTAGCCCAGCAGGTACACCTCGCGGCAATAGTTGCGAAGATGTTTGGAGGTTGCGCCCTCGCTGGCGCAGATAAAAGCCCAAGGTCGTTTCATTTTCGTGTTTCCTTTCTGAATTTCGGGAGTGAATCAGATTTGATTCACTTTTCGGTTTTTCTTGCAAAATAGTGAATCAGTTCTGATTCACTTCGGATTCAAGGGCAGTTTTCAGCCGTTCAGTGCTGCGGCGGAAGTAGGCGTCCGACATTTCGATGCCGACAGCCTCATAGCCTTCCTGCACAGCGGCCAGCACGGTGGTGCCCGCCCCGGCAAAGGGGTCAAGGATGCGCCCGCCCGGTTCGCAGATCTGCACCACATCCCGCATAAGCTGCAAGGGCTTCTCGGTTACATGGATGCGGTTCTGGGGGTTCGGGTATCGGAACACGCCCGGCAGACACCCAACATTTCTCTCAAGCGGCATTTTGCCGTTGGACCCCCACACAATGTACTCGGACTGCTGGCGAAAGCGTCCTTTCTGTGGACGGCTGGCGACTTTATCCCACACGGCTACACCACGCCAGGTCCAGCCCGCCCACTGCAGGGCCAGCGTCATGGCGGGTAACTGCCGCCAATCGATGAACAGGCAGACAGGCGCGCCGGGCTTGGCAATGCTGCGGGCATCCTGCAGCCATGCCGCCGTCCAGAACATCCAACTCAGCTGATCCATCTGGTCAGAATCGAAGTCGGGCAGCGCTTTTTCCTTACTCATGCTGCTGTATTTCTCATTGGTGCTGCGGTTCTTGGTGGTCTGGCTGCTGCCGCCGCTGGCATAGGGCGGGTCGGTGATGATGGCATCGAAGCTGTTCGGTTCAAACTGGCGGAGAATCTGCAGGGAATCCCCGTGCAAAATTGACCAGCGGTCACCGCCGCAGTGTTCGGGCATCCGGAAATCAGGGGCGAGAATGTTGAGCGTTTCGGGAGTGTTCTTCAAAGGCATCTTCCTTTCATTTTATCGTTCAAAATCATGGGTACGGGGTTCTTTCGGGGGCGGTGTGCGTTTGGAAAGTTCAACGCTGATACGGTCATCTTCGAGTACAAAGCAGTCCTGCGTCCTGTTGTCCAGCTTGGTACCGGGCAGGACAACGGCATTGCCGCGGCAAACAACATTGCCTGAAATTTCGCCATATACACGGGCGCTGCCGTCAATAGTCGGTGCGCACAAGGTTTGCTCATCCTGCCGAATCACGGCATAACCGCAGACACAGCTTTTCCCCATAATGGCCCCGCCGCAGACGATGGCATCATCCTGCACAGTGGCATCTCCCATTACGGTGGCGTTCTTGCCGACATAGGCGCAGCCCTTTGCAACGGCGTGATCTGTAAGGACTGCATCGCCGCAGACGACTGCATTTTCACAGGCGATGGCATCTTCCGAAATCCATGCGCGTCCCTCTTGGTCGAGGTTGTTATAGCTTTCCACACAGCCGCCGAGCGTCCCTGCAAGGACATCCTCGGTCAGATCCGTCACGGCTCGGATGCGGTGCAGGTTGGGGTTGTCGGGATGGACAATGTCGGTGATCTCGTATTTCTTCATCTGGCATCACCCCGGTCACGCTTGGGCGCGGGCGTGGGCGACAGTTCGGTTTCCACATACTCGGAAACGATGCTGAGTGCTTTCTGGTAGCTGTCGCAGGACATAACGCGGTCACGCATTTCTTTGGCTTTGTCACCTTGCCCGTTGCTTTTCAGCAACCGGGATGCTCGCCCCATGATGGCGAAAATGTTGCCGTCCTGCCCAAGCAGTTGCATCTTGGGCTTCTTCGGGCGGTTCAGCAGTTTGTTGAATTCGGTCATATCCGGCACATCGCGTTTCAGTTCAAAATCGTGATCCTGCCAGAAATGGACATACAGCTTGCCATCCCCAACATCGATTTCCCGCTGCTCGAAGCCCTCGCCCCAGCCGTCGCTGTACTGACCGGAAATATATGCGCAGAACACGGCCTGCTCCTCGGCGGTAAGCGGTGCGTCCGTATCGACCCACAGGGAGCCGACCAGTTCGCTGTTCACCTCGTCCACCGTGGGAACGGCGCGGACGACCTTGCGGCGGACGGAATCGTCCTCGCGGTAATATCGCATCAGGTCACCGTAAAAATCTTTGACATCCTCGTAGATGGCATCGCGGATAACATCGCGGTAACCGGTCAGTTCTTTGCCGGTGTAAGGGATTCCCTCGTATTCGCTGTAGTCATCGTCCAAATCCTCGGTGTCCTTCGGGAAAAAGTCCGCAGTCAGCGGAGAATAAAATTTCATCTGCAAATCATGTCACCTCTTTCCGCCGCACAGGTCGTGGTCGATCTGCGCGGCATAGTAGTTTTCTATCGTCAGCGGCGCATTGTAGAGCGCCGCCAGTAAGTATTGCTTGATGTTTCGGATGCGGGGCGGGTTGTCCTTGAGGCAATCCAGAACATACTGGATATGTTCTGCGCCCAATTTTAGGAATCGAGATTTTACTACTTCTGCAGGCATTTCCTCTCCCGAAATGCGGATTGCCGCCCGTTTGGAACAAACCACATCCAGCATCAACTCCACCAGTTCATCCAATCGCATCGTATCCATCGGGTTATTCTGCGCCAAAATCGGATACTCGATATTTTTCAACAGCAGGGCGCGGTACTCTGTCCGCTGGCCCGCCGCGCGGATAGGATTCGATACGTTATTTGTTTCTTCTTTATTTATTTCCTTAGTATTTAATTGTGCAGGATTTTCCTGTACAGGTTTTTCCCGTTTAGGCTCTGCCTGTTTTGGTTGGGCACACTTAGGCGCAGCTTCTTCGGGACCCTGTTCCGAGGGCTGCGGCTGCTCTAAAACCGTGTACTCCATACCGCGCATCTGACCGTTCTTGTCGCGGATGCGGCGGCGGATAATATAACCCGCCGCTTCCAACTCGCGCACGGTGGCACACACGCTGTCCACGCCCTCTTTGCAGATGGACGCCAACCCGCGCGTGGTATAATCCCAATCTTCGGGCAGAGACAGCATCAAAGATAAAAGCCCCTTCGCTTTGAGCGAAAGAGCCTTGTTGCGCAGATGATGGTTGGACATAATGGTATAATTTTGCGTCTTTTGTACACGGAACACAGCCATAACGATTTACCTCCTGTTTATGCCCTATAAGTGGGCGAACGATTTCTGACTTTCATGTTGATTTCTCTCTATCGGCAAGGCGCCGCGCGGTGGGCGGCAGTTCTTGCCATCAGGTTGTTTTTTGCCATATCAGCGTAATCTCCATTCTCGATGCCAGGCGGCAGGTCGCAAACTTGATACTTTTCTCGGTAAAGGTTCTGAATGTTGACACTCGCCATGCGCCCTTTGGCGTCGTTGTCCAGCCGCAGTTCTATCGTGGTGATCTCCGGGTGCTGCCGCAGGAATTCCTGTAACGCCAGCGGCTCTTTGCCGGAGGACGAGACCCCGCCCAGCGACAAACGGTATTTGTCTGCCGCGTCGCCGCAGAGCGTCATCTCTGCCATGGCATCTATGGCGGCTTCAAACACGGCCACGGTAGTGCCGGGCTGCATCAGCGGGATGCAGAATCCGTACTGTTTCTGACTGCCGGGAGCCTCGCGCTTGAATGGTTTCCCGTAGTCATAAATACCGCGCAGCGCCGCATATTTCGGCGCACCCTGCGGGTCTTTGCCCAAGAAAACACAGTTGTGATATTCTGCACTTTCGTACAGAATTTTTCTCTCAATGCAGTAGAGAATCGTGGGCAGTGAGATACCGCGCCCCAGCAAATACCGCGTCACACGGTCATTATTCGGTGCGGGGTTCGGCAGACGAAACGGCGGGCGCTCACGCTCCACCGCTTCATGCTGCACTGGGATGTACGTCGGGCTTTCCTCACACAGCAGCTGCACCGCCTCCACAAACGGTACACCTTCCACATAAATCAAGTATTTCAGCGCTGACTTGCCGCCAATGTCGCGGCTTTTCCAGTGCCACACACTGGATTCGCCGTTTATCTTGAAACTGTCGTGTTCTGCAAGCTGGTACTCGCCCCGTGCGCTGCTTTTCACCAGCGAACCGGGACGGTACCGCCGCAGGAACTCGATAGCCGTCATCCGGTTGGCGGCACTAATCTGCTCTTTGCTGACGCGCGGCAATTACACAATGTAAGCGGCGAGGTCGCTCATATGTTCAACATTTTCCCACGGAAAATCCTCGCGCCCGAAGTGACCGCCCGCCGCCGTGCGGCTGTAAATGGGGTTCAGCAGGTTCAACTGCTGGATGATGCCCGCAGGGGTCAGGTCATACGCCTTGCGCACAGCGGCAGACAGGCAATCATCCTCGCAGATGCCGGTGCCGAACGTATTCACATCCACCATGACCGGCTCTTTTTCCCCGATGGCATACGCCAGCGTGACCTGACAGCGCTGGGCAAAGCCCGCTGCCACAATGTTTTTGGCAATAAAACGCGCCATATACGCGGCGCTGCGGTCCACCTTGGTGGCATCCTTGCCGCTGAACGCACCGCCGCCGTGGGGTGCAAATGTGCCGTAGCTGTCCACCATGAGCTTGCGCCCGGTTAGGCCGGTATCGGCATCCGGGCCGCCCTGCACAAACTTGCCGCTGGGGTTCAGGATGATTTCCGCGTCATCGGCGGGCATACCGTCAAAGGCCAGCGGGAACACATATTCGTCCAGCAGATCCGCCAGCTTATTGATGTCGGTGTCCTCCTTGTGCTGGACAGAAACGACCACTGTGGTGATGCGCACAGGCGTGTCGCCGTTGTATTCCATCGTGACCTGCACCTTGCCGTCCGGACCGATGTCGGGGATAACGCCGGTCATGCGGGAGATTTCCAGCAGTGTCACAAGGCGCTGGGCGGCAACCACCGGCATCGGCAGATATTCGGGCGTTTCGTTGCAGGCGTAGCCGACCATAACGCCCTGATCGCCCGCACCGAGGGTGTCCTCGTCCTCTCCCTCAGCCAATTCCGGCTCGACAGCTCCCGCGATGTCGGGGCTTTGGTCGTGGATGTAGCAGTCGATTTGGTACGCCTTCGGGTCATAGCCGACATCCCGCAGGGTGTCGCGGACGATGTTGAACACGTCGGGCTTGGCCGAGGTCGTGATTTCGCCTGCTACAATGATGTGACCGTGTGTTGCCATGACCTCACAGGCCACACGGCTGGCGGGATCATGTTTTAAGCACTCGTCCAGCACGCTGTCGGCAATGAGGTCGCACAGCTTGTCGGGATGCCCGCGCATGACGGATTCGGCAGTGTAAAAACGGGGATGCTCGTTTTCCTGCATGGTTTCGGTATTTTCAAAAATGTCGTTCATATGTTCTTCTCCTTGCTTGTTGGATAGTTTCGGACAAACGAAAAAGCCCGCAGGCGGGCTGCGGGCGAAAAGGATCGTATTCATATCAGCGCTCCTGTTCTTGGCGCGGGGGCTGCCTTGTTGCCTGCATAAATTGCGCGTAGCCTTCCGGCGTAGTGTGTTCCACGCACAGGGTCTTGCCCAGCAGGAAAAACAGCTGCGGGTCGTGGTACAGTTCCTCGTAGCGCTTCATCTGCTGCGGGGTAAGGTCAGTAAAATCGTTGCTGGTCAGCCCGCAGACGAAAAATGTGCCATGAATGATGTCATAGTCGCCCAGCATACGGTTCAGCGGCAGGTTTTCTGCAATGCCGTTGTCATTACAGACGATACAGGCGCTATCCCGCCAAGGGTACACGGTCTCGATGGTGCCGCCGACAACTGCCTGCTCGGCTTCAAGGGTGTGTTCAATGTCGGCTTCGCGGGGGTATTTTCCGGGTTCAACGATCAGAACTTTCATCGGCATCCTCCTCATCAGAAGTTTCTTTCAGCGCATTTTTCTGCTTAACGGTCAGCAGCACGATTCCTGTTGCAGATGCAAGGGACACGACCACAATAGCCAGCAGCGGGAAACCATCTTCTGTCTGCGGGAGGGTCTGCACCTTATGCGGCGTAGGCGCAGGTGTAGGCGCCGGGGTTGCAGCGGGTGTCGGCTGCGGTGTGGGTGCAGGCATGGGCGCGGGGAGTTTCCTCGCGGGGTATAGCTTCGTCTATCATCTGAATTAACCGCTTGTCGGCGCGTGTCCCATTCGCCATCGGCATTTTCGCGGACGAACAGACAAACACTTTCGTCTGCCTGCTGTACCTTAAACTGCACCGATTCGGCAATTTCAAAGCCAGCCGGGGCGGCATCTTCGGTCATGGGTGTAGATGTACTCCTTCGTTTCGCCTGACAGCTTGATAAATTCATCCGAGATGGGAACACTATGCGTTTTGTAGTCGGTTGTCCAAGTGTCGACGACCTCATCATTCGCATCACGGATCGTCAGCGTAGCTTCCCGGCAGCAGATTACCAGCAATGTCGGTCTTGTCGATATCCAGCACAGGCGCGTCCTGCATGATGATTGTGGCATTATCGAGTTTTGTCCCAATCATCGTTTGATTTCATATACACCTCATTGACCTGCTCTGCTACCGTTCTGCACCAGCTTGAACACGATGCTTTCGGCTTCGGAATAGCCGTCCGGGGCACGAGTTTCGGTCAGAGTGTACGCTTTTTCCAGCTCCAGACCTCGCACGGTGTGCGGCACTTTGCCGGAGGTCCAGCCCTCTACCAGATTGCCGTCTGCATCGCGGATTTCCAGCTTTGCACCGGGTAGTTCCTTGCCGTTGGTGATGTCCTGCTTGGAAATGTCCACACTGGTGCGCAGGTTGGTGTTTGTACCATCTACGATTTGCCATGCAATCTGCTGACCCTTCATAGGTGAACTCTACATCCACAGGGGTGCTGTCCAGCAGGTAACCCGCAGGGGCGGTGATTTCCACAATGCGGTATCTGCCGCTATTCTCGCGGCTGGTGCTTCGCGGACCTGCAGGGTCAATGTAATATTCGCCGCGAATCGGCACGTCCACATCAAACCAAGTAAAGCCGCTGGCGTTGGTTGTGCTACTGGTGGCCAGCTTTGTACCGGCTTCAAGCAGCTTTGTACCGTCCGCGGAATAAATGTCATCCACGGTGTAGAGTTCATACACCGCACCGGGCAGATAGGTCAGCGCCTCTCGGTCCTGCTTGTAAATGCCTACACCGATTTTGCTGACCTTATCGCCGGGCTTTTCGGGAACGGGCAACACACGGGCATTTTCAAACACAAGTGTCTGCCCATTCTTGTGGGCATCCGAGGCGTCCTTGACATTCACAATGCTGTACGAACATTTCTTGTCGCCGTCCTGTTCATGGCTGACAATAGTTTTCGCCAGCACAATGTCGTTTTTCTGGTTATCCCAGCCAAATTCCACCGTGTAACTCTGCTGGGTCAGCACAAAACCATACGGTGCTTTGACCTCGGTAATGGTGTACTTGCCCAGCGGCAGGGTCACGGTGACTTCGCCTTTGGTGCCATCATGGGTGATTTTCAAGAAATCATAGGTTGCCTGTGTACGGGTGGGGCTGAATTTCACCTCATCCACTTGCCCCTCCGCACCAGTGGTAACGGTGGCGGCAAGATCGCCGGATTTGTACCAGTAAGTGCCTTGACGGTCTGGCGTGGCAATGTCGGCTGCAGCGTGAATTTCGTACACCGCGCCCTGCAAGGTTGTCCTGCGTGTAGATGAATTGGTTGTCCTTGTAGTCAGTCAGCACATTGCCCAGCTTACGAATGGTAAGCTGACCGAGTGTTTCGTGATTGCAGTATTTCTCCGTGACGATGTACTCATCCATGCCGTTGGTGGCATTGCCCACGACCTGCCAGACGCGGTCGGACTTGATTTCAAACTCCACCGAGTAGGCGGAATCATTGAAATAGCCTTCCGGGACCTTGCAGTTCCTCAATGAGATAGCGTCCCAGCGGCAGTTTTTCCGGGTGTTTTCATAAGACCGTCTGCATCGGTGTAGAACACATCTGTTTTCTTCGTGGCGTTACCGCTGGCCGGGGTCGATCATGGAAATGCGGGTCTTATTACCCTTGCCATCCAATTTGTACAAGGCAAAGGCTGTGTTGGCAATTTTGACCGCTTTGCCGGTTTCTGTATCGGTCTTGATGAGTTGCAAGTAACCCTCTAATTCTTCGTCCAGAATGTTGTAGGTCATGTAGTCGCTGCTGGGGGTGGTAACGCTGCCCGCAGGAACTGTAAATCGGCTCTGCGGGCTGTTGGCGTCCACTGTCACGATGAACGGATCACACTGGAACACATCCTTGGGGATGGTGGTTTCTACTACCAGATATTGCCCATACGGCAGCCCCTCAACGCGGAAGATGCCCTCATCGTTCGTGAACATTTCTCCCAGCCTATACTCGGCGGGCTGATCCGTAGGCATCCAGCCGTTGCCCCTGCCGTTGGCGTAGTCGCCGTCTGCGGTCAAGGTCGCGTTATAGGCGTTGACCGTATCGGTGCTGCTCTCGAACATATTGGCAATGGCTTGCCCTTCGGCGGTGAAATCGTATTTTAGTGTGGCGTTATCGTAATTGTCCTTGCGGTAGGCGTCCAAAATGCTTTGTGCATTGTAGCTGCCATCCGGATTTTGTTTGAACTGCGCAGCCTTGCTCAGTTTGGAAATGCGGTAAACGGTAAAGCCCGCACCCTCCAGCTTCAGTGCCGGGCTTGGCTGACCGGTGGTCGAAACCAACTTCTGCAAACTAAAGCCGGATTTCAGCACTTCGTCTTGGCTTTCCTGCTCGGCGTGGATGTGGTAGGCTGATTCATCTGCATAGGTCAGCGTTTTGTAGTGGTTGACCTCATCGCAGAGGTAGCCCTTGGCGTAGGACAGATAATAGCCATCCCACGCCTTTGCTGCCGTCCAGCTTGCGGCTCTCGGCAACAGCGGAATACTGGTTTTTGTAGATGTAGTCGGTGTACTCGCCGCCCTTGGTGGCAAGGCTGCTGTACTTGCCGGTGCGTTCCAGCTTCTTGTTTAGCTGCGGATACTTTCCGGTAACATACAGCTTTCCGTTTCCGTCAATGGGCAGCACCAGCCCGGTGGCGCGTTCCACAAGGTAATATCTGCCCATATACAGGTTGGCAAAAGCCAGCTTGCCGTCTGTGATTTTGGCAGAGGCTACCAGCCGGTCTTTCTGCAAAATGGGCAGGTAATCGGTATCCCAGCCGCCGTTGGTGAGGACAGTGGTGTGCCAAATGGGGCGTGCCGTTGGCATCGGTGATTTTGGAGTAATCCACAATGCCGAAACACCGTCCGGGTGTTCAATCGTGTCAGCGGCGTACAGATCGTACACAGCACCCTTCCAGCGTAGTATCTCCGTTGCTGCCCGCAGCCAGATACCGCGCGGCGTCCAGATCCACTTTCGTCAGCAGAATATCGCCGAGGACACGGTCATTCTGCATCTTGTCGGCATTGGCGTGCATGGTGTAGGAATCTTCGTTGTTGGCAATGCCCGTGGGGTCTGTGGCGTAGGTCTTATCTGCATTGCGGCTGCCAAAGGTGATAGTAACGATGCCCTCGCCGGTGTCGATAAGGGTGCCGCCGCTGTTGGCCGTGGTGATGTCGGCGTTATAATCGGCGTTTCCCCAGCCAAATGGTCTGGGCGTCCAGCGCTTTGGTAATTTCAAAGGCATACGCCCGCTTGCCCAGCACAGAACCGGCTGTGCCGGGTGCGTTTACATCCGTCCAATCGCCGTAGTACCCGCTGGGTGCGCGGCTCTCCACGATGACAAACTTGCCCTCGTTGCGCTGGGTGTAATAGATATTGTCCGAACCATTGGCATAATTGCTGTGGTTGATGACCTTGTAAGTGCCGATCTCTGGCGTTCAACTTTGTATTGGTTATATCCGCCATCGGGATATAGCACTGCCGAACGGTGTCCCACTCGAAAATCTTAAACTCGGCATCGCCCTTGATGCGCTGCTTGGTTTCACTGTCGATTTTGTCGATGCTGACCTTGACCGACCACTCATCGTTCTGCATTTTATAGTCATTGGAACTATTAGCCGGAACAGTAATAGTCTGGTGGCTGCCCAGCGCGCCGGGCGTGGAATCAAAGCCATGCGGGATGGTGACCTCGTCATAGCTGAATGTAATATTGGCAAGCTGCGCCCGCGCCGAGGCAATAGCAGCATCCACCATGCCCTGCGCTTCGTTCTGCAGCTGCCCGATGGCTGCATTCTTGGCAGCTTCTGCAGCAGCATCCGCTTCGGCTTGGCTGGTGAACGGTCCTTCCTGCCCGGAAAGCGTGCTGGTGCTGGTCTTGGACACCTCGTAGTGAACCGTCCATGTGGCAGAACCATCGCCGCCGTTGAGGTGAAAACTGTCATCCTGCGTGTGACCGCTTGTGGTAATGGTCTGCGCTGCGGTAGGACTCATCTGCCAGCTGCCGCCGTCCACGCTGCCGCCGGTCCGGCTGGGCGTGACGGTAATGACCGCCCCGTCCACCTTTTCCAGCGTGTTCTGCTGGTACTTGTCGGTGTTGACGGTGAATGTCAGATCAAAGCTTCCGCCGGCAGTCTGGGCGGGAGCTGACCATGCAGCGGAATAGTACTTCGGTTCCGGAACACTCGGCACATCCGGGATCTCAGTGCCGCCCGCAATTTCTTCACCGACCAGTGCCACAACCTGCCACGCATACCCTGCGGGCGGGTTATAGATGTAGGTGTAGTAGCCGTTTTCCCCGGACTGCGCATCTGTACCGTTTACGAGTTCTTCCGCAGCAGCAATATAGGTCTGCGCCGCGTAGCTGCCGGGATAGTTTTCCATGATCCACTGCTGGGTTTCATCGTAAAGACTGCCAAGGATGTCCGGCTGTTCTTCGCCGCCTTCAGGATCATCTTCAAGGCTTGCCACAACAGGACGGTCATCCAGCATATCCAGACTCAGCTGGCCAAGACCACCCCAGATGTTGACCTGGTTTGCATAGTGGTTGCCCGGCGTATACTGGCCGGGTTCAAGGCGGGACACATGAGAGAAGCTGTAGGTGGGGCAGCCCTTGGGCTGGCCGTTCAGGCCGTGGCTGCAGCAGTAGGCTTCCTGACCGTTGAACCAAATCAGCCATGTGCCGCCCTCCTTGGCAATACTGGTGATTTTGCCGGTGGCGTACGGCGGGGTCGGCCCTGCAGCATAAGCGGCAATGCTGTCATCGCCGGTGTCGGCATACATCTGTGTGGGTGCGGCATCCTCGCTGATCTGTACATGGATAGATTTTGACTGCGAACTGCCGTCCGAATCCGTATAGACAAGCTGCGCCGTAAAATCGGCAGAGGCTTTTACATACAAACCGGTTGCTGCTGCCGACTGCTCCGAGTATGTCTGGTGCAGGATTTCAGCCTGCTCCTGCTCGTCTGCCGGGATAGGCTCATAATCGGTGGAGCGGTAGCTTAAAAGCTCTACACCGTCCGGCAGTATGATTTCAGATACCGCACCGTCTGCCGGGTATTCGACCTGCGCCAGCAGTGGAACAATGGCATAGTCTGTACCGGGAGTTTTGCCGATTGAGACCGTGTTCTCATCTGCGTTCAGCGCATCGGCATCCATATGGGCATCTACGCCGTCATACAGGTCAGAAACCCACGCGGAGATACCGATTTTTGTCTCGCCGGTTGCCACGGGCAGACCCATGCTGCCAAGGTAACTGCCGGTAGGCGCGTCCGGCAGATCGTCGTACAGATTTTCAGTGATCTGCGAAAGATTCGGTGTCGGGACATTGGCTTCAGCGGTTTCCGGTGTGGCCGCTGAAGCTGTCTCCGGCGTGGCTGCGGGCATCCTCTGCAAAGGCGGGCAGCGCTGCGCCCAGATTGGTGAACGTCAGTGCCCTCCCGCCAGCAGCAGCGACAAGCCCTGCTTTATTCTGTGTTTGTTTTTCATACTGGTTCTCCTTTTGTTGCAAAAGAAAAAGCCCGCTGCGGGGTGCAGCGGGCTTGGGTTAGCGTTCGGGAGCGTGTTTCTTAGGGGACAGGCGCGGCTCTGGCCTTGTAGGCTTTGCGGTATTTTTCGTCAGCATCATAGAACTGCTGCGGAGAGATACCGGCATCCAGACACCCCTGCATGACAACCGCATTGTAGCGGCTGCTGACCGGGGAGCAACTGGTCGCGGTACGGTGCGTTCATGGTGTAAACCATGATTTCGTGCGTGCGTCCGTCTGCATCCGTGACCGTCATGGTTTCCTTGTCATAGAATGTCGGGTAGCCCTCGTAGCAGTCAAGCTGTGATTCGTCATGGTCGGTGACAGACCAGATCAGCCCTTCAACGCTTGCGCCCTCTTTGGGCAAAATCGTCAGGTAGCCGCGCCGGAACGCCAGCTCATAGCCGTCCAGCTTGGCAGTGCCTACCACTGTCGCTTCGGGGCAGCGGTAGGCCATCTGCTCAAAATTCAGATTGGAACCATAGGCAAAGTATTCTTTTTTCGACATTTCTTCTCCTATCTGGCCTCGTCTGTGCGGGGCCGTGGTTGATTGCTGGGATACAGCGACTTGTCGTGCCGCCACGCCTTGTCACCGGGCAGGTTCTTCAGCAGGTGCATCCGCACATTTTTGTACTCAGGACCGATCAGCCCCAGCCGCAGCAGAAAGGTGCGGAATGTGAACGCCGGGATTATCCCCGATGGGCGTTTTCCGGAACTGCGTGTACTTCTGGTTGATGCCCTGCGCCGAGATTGCCATAGCCAGAATGATGTTGGCTTTGACTTCGCCTGCGTGGAGCGTGGAGTTGAACAGCCGCCATTCGATTGTACCGTGATAGAATACAGAATGCATATTGCAAGCCCTGTACCGTGACGAATGGTAGTGATAGTCGCTGCCGTCCCGCCCGCGATACCAGCGGTCTTTCAGCTGATCCATACTCGCACCGCTGGGCAGTTTGCGGATTTCTTCCAGGATCGGCTCATCCACCGCCTGACAGTAACTATCGATGCGGGCAGGGTTAACTTTCAAAGCTGCAAACAAAATATCCTCTTTGGAATACATGATAGACAGCACATTTTTGAGGCTCTGCGGCGTGTGTTTACTGGCATCCACATGGACGTGCATTCCGCAGCTGTCGTTTACGATACCGCCTGCGCGGCGTAAGGAACGGACAACCTCCTGCAGCTTTTCCATCTCGCCGTATTCAAGTTTGGGGGAGTTCAGTTCAACCTTGTAGGTTTCCCCGATAAGAACAGACCGCCTGCGGCATTCGGGATGGATGCTGCTGTCCCGAACGATTTTCCACTCTTTACCGTCCAAATCTTTGACGCGGTAGGCATCGTAGCCACCGCCGGAATGCTCGGCGCAGGGTGCCAAATAAGTCGGCCAGCGTTTGGGCCGCCGTGGCGCGGTTTATCCCGGTCAGTTCGATTTCACAGCCAAAATACTGGTCACGGAAATCAAGGGGCAGGAGTCTCACCCCGCAGTTCCGCATCCATGGCTGCAATTCTCCGTCCGATGGCTTCCACCACGTTGACTGTCACACCGTTGCCTGCCTGTTTGTAGGCTTGGTTATCGCTTTGAATGGCAAGCACCGTGTCGATGCGGTCATCTGCCCAACCCTGCAGCCGCAGACATTCGCGCGGTGTCAGGCGGCGGATGCGCCCCTCGCACAGAACACCGTGACGGTCTTTTGTGGTAAGTGTATGCATGGGTGCGCCAGGCTTACCGGTGCGTTCGGTGTTGCGGGCGAGGTCGGACTTGATGGGATTTTTGACCGGGCGAACTTCAACAGTGCCTTGTTGGCAGCCCGTTGTAAGTGTATGCGCAATCTCTTTACCAACCCGTCCGCGCCGACTGTTGACTGTGGCGTAGCTCAGCTCGATGCTGTCACCGACCTGTGCCATCTGGTAGCCGGTCTTGGTGGCGCACTTGATCGGCACTCCCACCTCATACAGCCCGGTTTTGCCACCGAAGCCACCCGGATTGGCAGCCAGCGTACAGCTTAATCCTTCGGGGGAGTAGACTCGTTCTCCTTGATGCCCGCCGTGGGTTTGTATAAGAGAACCTCCTGTTGTTTCGGTGAAAGGAAATACTTTTCCTCTACATCGCTCATCAAGATATCCGATAATGAACACGCGGTTTCTTGACTGGGGAACGCCGAAATCTTTGCTGTTAAGACATTGCCATTCCACACCATACCCCAGTCGGTCCAGCGTGTTAAGGATCGTCGCAAATGTCCTGCAGTGGTCATGATTGATGAGACCCACCACGTTCTCAAAAAGCAAATACGGAGGCTTCCGGGCTTCAGCCAAGCGGGCCAGTTCAAAGAAGAGAGTGCCGCGCGGATCTCCGAATCCTTTTCGGGATCCTGCAATGCTGAAAGTCTGGTTATCCTGAATTTCGGAATAATCAAAGTTATCCCGAATAAAATAAGAATCCCGAAGCCCAGCCGGGAATCCTTGCAGCGCAAGGATTTCTGCATAAAAACTTCGGGATAATATTTTGAAGATGGCACCTGCTATAATGTTGCTACGGATTGTAATCCGAATCAACATTGTGAGGTGTATTAGTGTGAACAAAATTGAAATCACAGTCCTTTCTGCGCGTGTATTAGATGCCTTAAGCGGACGCGGCCTCAAGGCCAAAACGGTACATGAGTTTGAGAGGTATGGAACTCGACGGATTGTAAAGCATTGTTTGGGCAAAGGTCAGATATTGTATTCCAAAGAGACGGTTCAAAATTTTGTCTGGAATGAACGTGCTAAACAGGAATCCGGAACATTGCCGCACTACCAGTGGGGCATAACTCGGCGTGCCGCAGTTTATCTCGACCAAATGGCGGAGTATGGAAAAATTCAGGATGAACCTATACGGCCTTGGGAGGCTGAACACAACCCATTGTTTCAAGCCATTTCCTGCAATCCGAGCAATTCCATGAAGGTAATAGACATTATCTGTAGAACCAGAGATGCCGTCATGCAGTTGGAACTATCCGATAAAACAAAGACCAATTATATCTATTGTGGATTTGGTGCTATCTTGAACTTCTTCATTTCTCGCGGTGAAGAGTCCTACTCTCCAGAAACGCTTGCCCTTTTCGAAAAAACGGTTCAAGAAAATTTTGTGAACGGAGCAATGCAAAAGGCATCCTTTCAGACGATGCGCAAAGCTGCCCATTGGATCGAGGAATATCTCTCGACCGGACAGGTGTCTCAGCAGAAGTTAAGAAAATATAATTTTGCCTGCGCTCCGCCAGAGTTTGAAAATCTGCTCTCGCAATACCAACTGTACATCGCCATAATAGGCAACCAACCTGGCCTTGCCATCATCGTTCTTGGCCGTCAGGCTCAGTGTCATGCCATCGGTCACAGCGACATCGGTGCTGTACAGCATGATGTCGTTTGCCTTGTTGGCATCCAGATCACCATAGAACTGAATGGAAGTGCCGCCGTTATAGGCGTCAGTGAAGTCATAGCCGCCATCAAGCTTCGAGCCGTCAGAATCGATGATCCAGGTCCAGGTGGGCATAACGTCCTGCACGGACTGGTAACTCCACTCGTTGTCACGGGAGAGTTCACCATTCACATAATAACCAACACCGTGGCCGGAATTAAAACTGGTTACGAACGGTGTGCTGAGGATCGGCGTCTTGTCGGCGAAGAATCGGGACATACCCAGCCAAGTGCGTGAGGAAACATTATCCACTTCTACCCGCGGATCTGAAGCAGAATTGACATAGAAGTCTTGTTCAACCTCGTGGAACTGCGCTCCGTTTGCAGAGTTACCTAACGTGGAGTTGGGGCAATACAGCGCGATGGATAGCTTTAGCTTGCCATCCTCGTCCACGAGCAGTTCATCACGGAAAGACGTGTTCATGCCGTTTTGCTGTACATCCAAGCCCGCATAAGCATCGAAGGGGCTGCGGTTAATAGAGTTCATCGTGCTGACTGTAGTAGAAATCTGCCCTATATACCAGTTGTAGTTCATAAAGAACTCATTGATTCCCACAGAGCCATCATCGCTACGCTCCATCCAACGCTGGTTCGAGCTATTAACCGCGTTCTGGTAAGATACGCCGCCGGAAGGCAGCATCGAGTCGTACCAGCTAATCAAGATGTCGGGGCACTTGGCGCGCATGTAGCGGATCATCTCATCCAACCTGGATGCAATCTCTGCACTGCAGCCAAAGGATTCCTGGTTGAAGAAGTATCCATCAAAACCATAGTAATCCATCACTTCCAGTAGCTTATCTGCCACGGGGAAACTGCCATCTTCCGCCTTTTGGCAGAAAGCGTCAACTTCCTCCGCATAGCCCGAGCCAGATCCCCAAGGGAAGCCCAGTGTAGCAACGACCGGCACACCGTTGGTGTGGGCAGCGTCAGTAAATTCGCCGGTGGGACAGCAGATCAGGCCCTCCTCAGAACCGGACCAGTACACAAAAGAATCGGTGTACTGCCAGTAGTTGAAGGACCAGCTCATGAAGTTCTCGGTGCCTTGTGAACTGGTGGTGTCGTGGGAAGAGTTAGCCAGGGAGCAGAGCATGAGCTTTGCTTCCGGATTTGCCTTTGGGTTCACGACAAAACCGCCCTCTCGGTTTGCCATGGGAATGCTCGCCCTGCTGTATCGTGCGTCCGGGTCAGATTCCGGCGTCCACTCCAAAAGAGTGGCCACGCTGAAAGAGGGGCCGATCGGCATCAGGGACTCGTGTGCGGCATACGCTTCGTTCATCTCCGCTGACCCGTCTTTGCCGGGGGTCGCAGCACTTGCGGGCAATGCGGTACCGGACAGTACCATAGCCAGTGCCATCAGACATGAACCGAAGCGTTTCCAACTTCTTGTTTTCATTGGTAAAGCACATCCTTTCATTTCTCTTTTCTCAGATGCATCTAATCAATCGCGCCGAACCGGGTAATTTTGCCGAAAGCACCCTGTTGTTCCCTTTGAGGTTTGGAACTTACAATGATGACGCCGCTCTTGATTCAAACAGAACAGTCCGGGATTACACATCAAAGCGTTTCCATTCAATGCACAGCAAAATACTTTCACAGGGATCCGGTTGGGCTTTCCCTTAAGCACCACCTCCGCTCAAATTGATTTATATCCACCAGGAAACGTGGTCTGCCGCGCTCATTTGTCAAGCAGATATACATTTCTGCTATGCATGTGCGCGTATGGCCAAACCCGCTTCTGGCAAACACTCCTGTTTCCGGCCCAATAACGGCTACATAAAGCCCTGGCACAGAATCAACGCCATTTTTACGTATCGTCCCGTTCATTCCCAAACAAATTAGCAGGCAGACGGACAGACAATAGAGTGGGTAGATATCGCTACCATCAGCAACACATCGTTCTATTGTTCCACTTGACCGCCTCTACCGCGCCTTGCTTGAGGCATTGGATCGGCACACCTGATGCCAGAAGCTTCATAAGCGGATAGATTCAAAATTTATTCGGGTGTCTCTGATAAACCAAAATGCTGGAAAATTCGCTAAAAGATAACGGATGCAAGGCGCGAGACCGCCGCAATACTTGGTGTATTGCAAGGTTGAGTAACGTAGCAGACGCTGCTTTTGGGCAATACCGAGCAATTCAAAATGCCAATGCGGCGAGCGAGACGCGTGACCGGCTAAGAGAGAAGCACAGGCAATCCTTGGTGGATTGCCGAGCATTTTCTCAACGCTGATCATGTGCCGCGGCCGTCGCAGCGATGCTTTAGGCTTAAGCCGAGAATTGTGCGGGGATGCCCCGGTAGAATTAGACAGTGCTGGGGATTTTTCAGATACCCTCTAGGCTACGCACCACATACAAAGTGGTTTGAAGTTTTTATTGCCGACAATGGAGCGGCCATCTTGCCCAATTAGCTTTCCAACCAAAATGTTGTGCGAACCACAATCGCTGTTGGCTGCCACCAGGCAGACATAGCCCACACTTGTGCAAGCGATTACCCACAATTTCAGATGTCAAGTTGCATCGTCCTTGCAATATTTGTGTTCCGGTCATTTCAGCGTGCAGCGAGCAAAGAAAAACAGAAGCATATTCTGTTAATTGCATGTTAACTACATATAACAAAACAAATTGCAAAAAGAAGTTACAATGGATTAAACAGGGAGGGGGTAGCGATTCCAAATCGATGAACCAGTGCTAGTTTTAGCACATAAAGGTGAAAAAAGCAAGGGAAAGTACACAATTTTGTTGAAATTGTAAAAAGTGCACATAGAAATACTGTTAGGCGCGGAATTTCAGCGCTTGCCCAACAACTTTTTCTTACTTACTTTTTCATTTTTGGTATTTAAAACGCGAACGGACGTTTATTAAATGTTAACTTTTGTTAACGACAGGAACGGAACTATGCTTTCGTCAAATTCACAATAGAAGGTGCATTTTATTGAGTAGACGCTCATGTTCTGCGCCGGATTCCATGATATAAATTCTTGTCGTCTCGATGCTGGAATGACCGAGCAGGTCCGCCAGTTTCGAGATATTTTTTTCGAGGTTGTAAAATGTCCGCGCAAACAGGTGCCGCAGGTTGTGGAGGAAAACTTTCTTCCAGGCCACATTAGCGCGCTCGCACAGGGCTTTGAGCAGTTTCCAGACCGTTACGCGGCTCAGAGGCTTGCCAACACGGGAAAGAAACACCGGACCGGCATGAATGCGGTGTTTCTGGCACCAGCGGGTCAACCGGTGGCAGAGTTCGGCCGGCAGCAAAATTTCCCGGCACTTGCCCTTGCAGCGAATGGATGCCTTATGCCGGCGGACGGCTTCTGCCGTGATAAACTGCAGTCCCGAGACGCGGATGCCGGTGGAGCAAAGCGCTTCCAGCAGCAGCTGGGTGCGCTTGTTGCCGGCGGCGCGTGCGGCGTTCAGCAGGCGGAAATACTCGGCGCGGGTCAGTTCCCGGCCAGGGTCGGCGAAGATCCTGCGCTGGCGCTTGAGCGGCTTAGCTTTGCCAGCCACGTTGTCGATGCTCTCTTGGTAATCATTGACGGCAGCCAGCATCGCGTTGACGGTGGCAGGGGTATAGCCCTTTTCGGTCAGGCTAACCCGCTAGGCTGCAACGGTCTCGCGGGTCGGGATGTCCCCTGCCCCGGTATCGGCAAAAAAACGGGCCAGGGCTTTGGTGTACTTCTGGATGGTGGCGGGGCTGTACTCCCGGTGGGTCAGCCAGGTCTGATAGGTGTCAAGAATAGATGAAGTTTTCATGCAGATCCTCCTTACTGGTATATAATTTGTACCTTTTATTATGCCGCAAAGAACAAGCGGCTTATATTCTAAATGAACAGTTCTGTTTTGCTAAGCATAATCCAGCAGCTTTACAACCTTCTTACCGCTGCACAACATTGGCTTGGGCAGCAGTCATACCGCGCAGTTGCACACTGCCGACACTATTGTGCTGCATCAGTGCATCAAACCGCTGCATATCCACGGCGGTAACCTTGCCGTTTTCGTCCTGCGTTGTAAAATCGCCGGAATAATACTGATCTGTCTGCAGGATCTTTTCTTCAAGGGTCATCCGGCTCATCAGGTCGCTGATGCGCTCTTCTGTCGAAAGATCCGGGTTCTGGTATGGCTACGGGGAAATTGAAAACATTCTGAAAACAGCAGGATTTATTCTGTTTTTTCTCAAAAAAATTGCCCACTCCCCTGCCAAATTCCAAAAAGTGGCAGAGAAAGTGGGCTTCAGGGTGGGCAAACCGCCCAAAAATGGTTGGACAACACTGTAAAACCGTGTTCAAAAATCGGTTGGCGAAATCGTCGATTTTCGACGCTACAACAAAGAAAAAAGACTGTGACATCTTTTTCATCACAGTCTTATGGTGCGGATGAAGGGATTTGAACCCACACTCTTTTAAGGGAACTAGAACCTGAATCTAGCGCGTCTGCCAGTTCCGCCACATCCGCTTATTTTGTTTGGCCGCCTCACCAGCGACGAGTATTATTATAACCAAGTATCCCCCTTTTGTCAACACTTTTTGAAAGTTTTTTTATTATTTTATGCCTTTTTAGTTTCGTCAAAATACAGTTCGTTTCATCGTCATTTATTCCCCATATCTTACAAAGTTTTTCCTGTTTTTGTTTCCCGAACTCCCCTTTTTCATCCGAAATTCCTCTTTCCAAAAGAAAAACACAAAATTTCCTTTGTGATTTTTTCAAAAAAGAGTAGCGATATTTTTCTTTTCCCCGTAAAAGGTTGACTTTTTATAAGGCAATACCGCATAATTCTAAGTGCCGATACGGCGAGCGAGGTGCGGCAGCTGCTAAGCCAAAAGCGCAGATAATACTGGATGTCTTATCGAGCATTTTGGCAACGCAGATGCCGTGCCGCAGCCGCCGGAGCGGTGCTTAAGCCGTAAGGCGGGAATTGTGCGGTGTTGCCATAAGGCTGCGGAACGGTCAATCCCGTTCCCTACAGCATTTTTTCAGTATGTGGCTAATGATACAGTGCCCTATCGTGCTTTTCATCCGCGGATGGATTTCAAAGTTTTATTTTACAACATTTTACAACTTCACAAGTATCTCCCCTGCACCGGAATCCGATTGCCCTTCTCCCCTATTCCCCAACCGCGCGTACCGTTCATCTTCATCCGCTCCCCCACCCCAAAACAAAAGGCATGTGCCCCCTTATCTCTATCATAAGGTGGGCACATGCCGTTACATTATTATGATTTTATCACGCCAAAGTCATCAGGCAATGCAGCCATCGGCAAAGCTGTTGCGCTTGGCTTTCTCTTTCTGCTGGTTGCGCTTGGCGATGATTTCTTTGCTCAGGCCAATACGGTTGGTCTTGAAGTGGAAGAACGGGCGTTCCGGTACGGTGAAAATCTCCACCGGACGCATGTAACGTTCCGGCAGGCAGGCATTGATCTTATCGCGCACATCGTCCAAGGTGTAGCCATCTTTGAGCTGGACGTACAGGTACGGCAGGAAGCAGCCATCGTGCTCATCATCCGGCACGATAACAAAGAACTCGTCCTTGATGCCCTTGATGTCGGCATCGGCCACGATGTTCTCCAGCGGCTGCACCATCAGGTCGCCGCCGCCAAAGCGCGGGGATGCGCCGCGGGTCATCGTGTAGAGCACACCGTCCTCGGACATATAGCCGATATCGCCGGTGTGCAGCCAGGTCTTGCCGTCTGCGTGGACCTGCAGTGCCTTGGCGGTTGCTTCGGGGCGGTCATAGCCCAGCATCACACCGGGGCCCGTCATGCAGATCTCACCGGGGGTATTGTAGGTCAGCTCTTCCTGGGTGCCGGGCTTGAAGATGCTGATGACGCTGTGGATCATCGGCACACCAACGTTGCCGTCACGCACCGGGAACGGAGCCATGGGCAGAGTGGCGTTGGAGCCGGCCTCGCTGCTGCCGTAGCCGGCAGTAAAGCGCAGGTTGCAGTTATGCTGCTTGAGGAACTCCTCAACATTGCGCAGCTGCTTGTTATTGAATGCCTCGCAGCCGGCGCCGATGGCCAGCATGTGGGACATATCATAGTCAGCCGGAAGACGCTTGCTGCGGCGGATAACCTCCACAAACATGGGGATCAGGGGCCAGTTGTTGGGGCGGTAGCGCATCATTTCCAGGTCAACATCGTACACATCCACAAACGGATCCAGAATGAGCAGCATACCGCCGGCCAGGGGCAGCAGCATCATGGAAACCACAACAGCGATCAGAGCCGGGGGCAGGATGGTCAGCAGCCAGGTGGGGCGGAATTTATCCGAAGCGCCATAAAAGTTCATCTGGGCCAGCACGCCGATGATGCTGTGTGCAGAATGGATGACCTGCTTGGAAGGGCCGGTGGAACCGCTGGTGTAGGCGCGCAGCAACGGGCGGTCAATGTTGACAGGAGCGGGCACAAAGCCGCGGAAACGCTGGCCCATGTTACAGAAATCAGCCCACATCATGGTATCAGAGCCACGGGCGGGAACATCCGGATACAGGGCATCCAGAGAATGCTGCAGGTAAACCGGCATAGCGGCGCGGTCGCCGCTTTCCAGAGCGGGAACGATAACATAGGTATTCACGTTGGTCTGCTCACGGTAGGCTTCGATTTCGGCCTTGGAGAAGAAGTCGTGAACAAAAATCACCTTGGCATTGGCTTTCTGAACAGCTTCAATGTTTTCTTCCAGGGTGTTGTCACGGCACAGCAGCGAAGCGCCGATGCGCTCGGCTGCCAGCAGCAGATAAATGAATTCCGGCACAGAACGCAGGAACACGGGGATCTGGTCCCCCTGCTTGATGCCAAGCACCTGCAGAGCGCGGGCGGTGGCGTCCACCTTACGGAACACGGTACCCCAGGTGATATCCACGCCATAGTAGTGCATGGCAATCACGTTAGGGTCTGCAGCGCGCACGGAGAGGTACTGCTCCACGGTGCAGGCCGGAACCTGGATACCGCGCAGAACATCTGGATAGAACTTCATCCAGGGGCGGTCAATGCTGGGCTTGCCAGTCAACATCGCGTTTTCATTCATTGCAATTTCCTCCAAATGTCTTTCCCTTATAGTTGCAGGGAATTAAATTATCCAAATCAAATCACGCCAAACCTTTATGGCGCTTTCCCCTGCTGTGCACATCGTTGCACAGCGTCGCCGAACCATAATGCTATAATTATCTTCGGTGCTGAACATAGTATACCATTCCTGTTTACGGAAAGCACGAGAATCCCATGGCACAAATTTCCAGAAATTGATTCCGCATGATTCACTTTTTTCACATGGATTTTCACGCTTTGGCATGGAGTTTTCTTGCAATTTCATTTTTCTTGGTGCAACAAAAGCCCCAGCTACCGCAGCAGCCAGGGCTTTATGTTTATGCGTATGTATGTTGTATTTTTAGATTTTGTTCATCCAGCTCTCTTGCAGTTCTTCCATTTCATCACTTTTGGCGCGGGTAATCAGATGGATTCCCTGCAGGACATGATGGATGTGCTCCGCAATGGCGTTGCGCTCTTTTGTCACGTTCTGCTCATCCAAATTCCAGACCTGATCAAAATATTCACTCAGGCGGTCTTCCATCACACTGTTGTTGACCATTGCAATCCGGTTGATGGGGCAGTTGTTATCTAGCCGAAGATACGATGCAGCGCCAGGAAGAAACATATTGGGGTCCGCCACATACTGGAAATCGTTCACAATGCGGCCGCTGATCAAGCGGAATTCAAGTTTTTCACGCTGCTTGCAAAGCTGCAGCACATAGCTGATGCACCGGCTGCGCTGATCCGGGGTAAGGCTGACCTTGTAACTGAAAAAGTCCAGCTCGCCGGAAACCGCCATGGAGGAAAATGCAGCTTCATAAATCAGGATGCGGATGTTTGTTTCCTCCACCACACCTTTGGCAAGGTTGTGTACGCTACGCAGCTCCGCAGGGGTAGCACCCAAAAAGTCTTTCAGCTCGGCCTCGTGGGCGGTCAGGATCTCTTCAAACAAGTCATCCGGCAGCAGAAGCTCATTCAGGTGGCCGAACATCCACCGCAGATTGGAGGCCAGCAGCGTGTGCATATAGTCGTACTGGCTGATCAGCTGGCGCATGCTGGTATCGCGGAAAAGCTGGTCATCCCGCACGCAGAGCTTGGAGAAGTTATCATACAGGCTTTCGCAGTTCTGCGGGTCCTCGGTGGCGGTAACGGCAGCGCAGCGGCTGTGGCTGACCAGCAGGCCGGTAATGGCAAAATCGCCCTTGACCACAAACACCGCGCGCCCGGCAGCCGCGGTGCTGCCAAACAGCTTGAAATGAATATGGCTGAAGTTGGTCAACACGTTGATAATAAGCGCGGCATCATAGATAGGGTCCCATTTTTCGCGGCTGATATCGATCATCAGCTTGAAATAGACGTTATCATAGCTGCGCTGGTCCACCAGCTGGCCGTTTTGCAGGTTGGCAACTTTCAGGCGGTATTCGCGCGCCATTTCCATCAGGTCCATCACAGCCACAATGTCCAGCTGGCTGACGCGGCGCAGCACGGGGTGCGCCATTTTGGTCAGGTATTGCAGCATGTTCAGCTCGGCCCAAAAGTCCGTATAGGGGCCAATGCGCGCCTCGCCGCTGTCCAGTTCCTCTTGCAAATAATCATATTCAGCAATCAGGTTATCATAAATGGCGGCTTTCAGGTCACTGGGGATGCTAACGCTGTATTCCCGCAGCAGCAGGTCACGGCCATCATCGGTGGCTTCATCCACCACGCAGGCACTGATGCCCTCCATCACGCGCTTTTCAGTCTTTTTGGCAGGCAGCATGCGGCCGCTGACCCATTTGCTGATATAGGAAACATCGTATTGCAGGCGCTTGGCCAGGGTATAGTTCTTGACTTCCGCAACTTCCAGCAAATGCTCCAGCAGAATGCTGAATCTATTTTTATCATCCATTACACCAAATCCTCTTCGCCCATTTAGTTTGCACTTTTCTTTTATTCTATTATACAAGTTCCATATTTCGATTGCAAATTCAAATGATAACAGGTAAGGAGAAAACGAAGAAAATATATTAAAATCTTTCACAATTCGCGGCCGCATTCTTTGGCATTCATGCCAGTTTGTTGTTTGAACTGACAAAGTTTGTTTGTTCTGCTTGTGATATCCTCCAAAAATTATACTTCGCGCGCCATATTTACCAAATTTAGTCGCAGCTTTTTAGTAGGTTTTGCCCTTGCACCGGCCTGATGTGCTCGCCACGTTTTTGTGTGTTGCCTTTATTATGCGGGTAAGGTAAATTGCGATTTTTTAATCGTGTACTATTTCTAGCTTTCGGCGGGGTGGGGTCACCCCGCCCTACTGGGTGTTTGTGGGTTGGCCGCACACAATAAAATGCTCTGTAGGGAACGGTCTTGACCGTTCCGAGGCCTTGTCCGATTGGCATGATGGGATTTGTGGCAGGGCAAGGTGCCTGCGGGCGCAGTGACTGTTCCAAGGCGCTGGATTCGATTGCTTTAGGGCAATACCGCATAATTCTAAGCGCCGATACGGCGAGCGAGGTGCGGCAGATGCCAAGCCAAAAGCGCAGATAATACTGGATGTCTTATCGAGCATTTTGGCAACGCAGATGCCGTGCCGCAGCCGCCGGAGCGGTGCTTAAGCCGTCAGGCGGGAATTGTGCGGTATTGCCTTAGGTTTGCGGCAAGGAACCACCCCTCAGGCCGCTTCGCGTCCAGCTCCCCTCCAGGGGAGCCACCACAATCATAAGGTAAGATACTGGCTCCCCTTAGAGGGGAGCTCCGGCGAAAGCCGGTGAGGGGTGGTTCCTCGCGCAGAGCCTGATAAATGAGATTTGTGACTGGGCTCATCCGGCGACCAATGGGCTGGCCGCCCTACCGTACAGTTACCAACAAAAGGCCTGTAATTTATACGCTCCTCCGGGGCGTCGGGGACGCCGCCCCCTACGGCATAGCAAGGTATATTGCAATTTTTAAATTGTGTATTGTTCCCAGTATTTCGGCGGGGTGGGGTCACCCGCCCTACTGGCCTGGCAAATATTTCACCGAACCTATGCCCACAAATACAAAAATGCCGCAGCAGACTGTTACATCTGCTGCGGCATTTCTATTTAGGGGTTAATGGGCTGGGTTACAGCTCATTGTTCCGGCTGTGGGATTACTGCAGAACGCCGGTGTTCTTATCGAAATGATAAGTGCGGCCATCGATGACTGCATCGCCCTTAGCCATGGTGCCATAGATCGGGTCGAAATAGTAACGCTTGTCAGCGCTCCAGCCCTTGATCATGTGGCCCTGTGCATCGTAACGGACCCACTTGCCGGTACCATCGGCGCGGTCAGCCCACTGGCCAGCTTCGGATTCCTGATAGACATCCTTGCTGGTGGCTTTCTTGCCCTGGTCAACGGCATCCAGCCAGTACCAAGCGTCGGAAGCCGGGTCATAGATTTCCTTGCCGCGGCCATCCAGGCCCTGGCGAACGCCCTTTTCGTACCAGAAGTCAGCGCCTTTGATAGTCAGCCACTGGCCGTCCAGAGCGATACCGGTGTACTCGTCAAATGCGCAAGGTACACCGTCAATATCGCCTGCGCCCTTAGCCATAGCGCCGGTGATCAGGTCAAAGTAGTAGGTGCCCTTATCGGTCGTCTGCCAGCCCTTGACCATGTGGCCGTTCTCATCGTAACGGACCCACTTGCCGGTGCCATCGGGCTTATCAGCCCACTGGCCGGCGGCGGATTCCTGGTAAACGTCCTTGTTGACGGTCATTGCGCCGCCCTGGACAGCATCCAGCCAGTACCAGGCATCGGAATCGGGATCATAGATCTCTTTGCCGCGGCCGGTGGTACCCTGCTTCACGCCCTTTTCGTACCAGTACTTCTTGCCGTTTTCTTCAACCCAGCCGTTCTTCTCGCCGTACTTGGCGGTGTAGTCCTTGCCGTTGAAGTTGACAGCAGCGGTGGTAACGCCGCTGGTCTGCTTTACAGTTGCATCCACGAACTGTGCGCTTGCGCAGTTCTTATCGGTGCAGGTAAAGACAGCCATTGCGGTAATGGTGGTCTTTTCAGCAGCACCGTGAGCGGTGCGCGTTTCGGGTTCAGTAGACGGTGCCTCAGTCGGCTCCGGCACAGCAGTCGGCTCCGGCACAGCAGTCGGTTCCGGCACAGCAGTCGGCTCCGGCACAGCAGTCGGCTCTGCCGGCTTTGCGGTCGGAGTTGCGGTCGGAGTTGCAGTCGGAGTTGCAGTCGGAGTTGCAGTCGGAGTTGCAGTCGGAGTTGCGGTCGGAGTTGCGGTCGGAGTTGCAGTCGGAGTTGCAGTCAGTGCTTCAAACACAGCGCTAACGGTAACATCAGCGGCAGGCATCTTGAAGGTTGCTTTGCCATCGGTCAGGGTCAGCTTTTCGGTCTTTTTATCTTCGCCGATCTGATAGCTGTAGGTCAGGCTGTCAGCCTTGAGCTGGTAGTTATCAGCTGCCTTAACGGTAACGGTAACGTCGGTGCCTTCAACAGCTGCGGCCGGGTCTACGGTAACAGTGCCGTTATCAGCAGGAGCTGCGGTAACCTTGTATTCCTTAACAAACTCTGCGCTGACGTTGACAGGGTAAGCAGGCATTGCAAAGGTGTAGGTGTTGGCTTTTTCGGTATCAGGCTTCACTTCAACGGTCTTATCGGTGTTGTCAGCGTCTTTGTAGGTAACCTTCACGCTGCCAGCCTTCAGGGCATAGCCGGTCGCGGGCTTAGCAGTCAGGGTTACGGTTTCCTTCTCAGCTGCTTCTTTAGCGGAAGCAGTGATCTCACCATTGGTCAGGGGAGCAACATTGACCGCATAGGTCTTGGCGTCTTTGGTAACGCTGATGGTCACATCGCCGTCCGGCATGGTGAAGGTGTAAACCGTCTTAGCCTTTTCGGTGGTAGCCTGGGCTGCGGCTTCGTCCTGCGCTGCTTCCTGAACTTCATTCAGAGCAACATCGGTATCGCCGTTCTTTGCGGTAACGGTAACGATATCGGTGCCAGTCTTTTCTACGGTCAGGGTAACGGTATCGTCTGCAAGGTAGTTGTTGTTGATGGTGCCCAGGGTCAGGGTAACGCCATCAACTTCATTCAGGGTAACGTTGTGGGGGGTGCTTTCGGTTGCGGTATGGCAGTTGTCGCACAGGTACACATTGCCGCCAACGGACTTGGTTTCCAGCTCGTTCAGCTTCCAGGCATGGCCCTTGGGCCGTGTGTCGTCAGTGTACACCTTTTCACCCTGGGTCAGGCCGTAGTTTTTGGTGCGGGCCTGGGTGTAAGCGGGGGTATCGCACCATGCTTCAACGGTAACACCGGTGGTTGCGCCGCTGCTCAGGTCGTTGACCATGGACTTCATATCCATGCTCTCAACCAAGTTAGCGCACCACATGAACTCTTCGTTCTTGTTCTTCTCGTCAGAGCTGCTCATGTTCTGGTTGTAACTCGGGTTGTAGTTCCAGGACTCGTTCTTGTAGCTCTTGCGTTCATCATAAGGAGTGCCGGCGGGATCGGTCTTGACTTCTGCCTTGCCGTCCACCAGTTCCTTATAGGTGTTGGACAGGTTGGTGCCGACAGAAACGACCAGCTGATCCTTGGTGGTGTTGATGCCGGTGATCACAGTCTGGCCCTGCTGGGTGGTGGTAGCAAAGCTGTAGCTGTCACGCAGGGTCAGGCCCGCCAGAGGATGGTTCATGAAGGTGCCCAGATACTTCACACTGCTGGTATCCTGGGCGCTATCCATGATAACCATGCTCATGCCGGGAAAGTGGGTATCGGGAACCATGTTGCCGTCCTTATCCTTGGTCAGCTTAATGCCGCCATAGACGGTGTTGTATTCCTTCACTTCTTCCACTTTGCCGGAGGTCGGGTCCATACGGTAGATGGCGTTGTTGACGTTGAAGTACAGCTTGCCATCATACAGTGCGGTAGAGTGTACCAGTGCGGGGTAGATCCGCTTTGCAGCAGCGTCTGCCAGGCACTCGGTGTTCAGGTTGTTTTCAACCTTGGTATGCTTATCTTTTGCACTGGTATCGATCTTATAGATGGTGCCAGCTTCGGCCAGAACCTTGGCATTGCTGTCGTCATCATTGAAGTTGCTGCTGGTTTCCTTCAGATCGTTGTAGTACATCAGGATGATATCAAACGGGTCATCCGTCTTGGTAAAGCTGCTCATGCTGAAGCCGCCGGGTCTGCTGCTGGAATCCTCTTTGCGGATATAGTAGTTCGCATTACGCGGACGTGCTTCCAGAGTATCGGGGCCCTGGTTCTGCATCTTCTTCATGAACTGCTGCATCTGGGAGTTGTTACCAGAGCTGCCGGAACCAGAGTTGCCGTTGTTGCCGTTCTCGGACTGCTGGCGGCGCATGTTGTTGTACAGGTTCTGGTTGGTCGTGGTATCAACGTAATAGAAGTAATTATTGTCGAAGTAGATGGGGCTGCAGATAGAGGTAAACCAGGTATCCTCGTAGCAGGTATCGGTGTAACGGGTCTCGTTCTTGTTCTCCGCCTTGGTGTAAGAGTAATGCGGCTTGCCGTTGTTCAACACAACATTGCCGGCATCATCCACATCGGGATTCTTGTTTTTGGTGTAGGTGTAGCCATCGTACAGCGAGTCAATGTAATCATAGTACTTGCTGTAACGGCCTTCCAGACCGGAGGGAGAAACCAGGAAGTTGACATGGCGCAGGTCGCCTGCGTTCTCAACACGGGTCTGGGCCATGCACTCGGTGTTCACGTCATCATAGCAGACGTCAACATAGTACCAGTTCTTGTTGGCTTCGCCGGTGGTCATCGTAGCAGAGTTGCTGTCGCCCTGCAGCTTGTTGACCTTGACTGCGTTGAAGTAGTGGACGTTGTTGAACATGCCGCCGCCGAACGCATTACCGGCAACACTGGTATCAGAAGTATCGCAGTAATACAGGATCTGGGCAAAGTCAACAACAGCGTTATCGCCTACTTCATCGGGGGTCTTCCAAACTTCTTTGCCGTCAACGGTCTTTTTATAGATTTCCTTGTTGTCAGGCAAATTCTGGACCATGTAGTTAAATGCAGATGCATAGCCCAGGCAGATGCAGCCATACTCAACGCCGGAAGCGCCGATCCCGCCGCCCAGCAGGGCACCGAAAGCAGTCATCTGGATGGGGTCGTTGTTGCCGCCGCCGGTGATATCGCCCATGGAGCCCATATCGAATTCTGCAACCTGGGAGATCCAGTCGTGCAGGATCAGCAGCTTGGTGACATAGTCAGCGCTGTCACCCAGCTTGGCAACCTGTGCCAAGCCTGCATCACGGATGGCTTTCAGAGCTTCGCCATAGTTCATGACGTAAGCCATGAACGCCTGCGGCAGCATGTTCAGCATGAATGCCATGGTGGTCGGCGGGACATCATCGTTCGGATCAATGCTGCACAATACCTTGATTGCGCCCATGGTGCCGGTGATGCTGCCATCCTCGCCCTGCTTCTGAACGCCCTTGGAGGTCCAGAACGGGGCAACCACGCCGAAGTACTCTGCTTCGTCCTGGTTGAACTGCGACAGCTGGAAGTAGTAGTAGTTCATCTGCGCAGTCGAGACATCGTAAGTATTGGTGACCTGGTTGCCCTGGTCGTCCACATACACGGCAGTCTTCTGGCTGTCGTACAGCAGCAGGCTGTTCTTGCCCTTGTTGTCGCCGCTCTGATAGGTGAAGTTCACCTTGCTTGCGTCAACCGGGTTGTTCTGCATATCGTACCAGTTGCCGTCCTTCATTGCGGACACCAGGGTAACGCCGGTGCCGCCGGAGGTGGTATCCAGGGTCGGGGTGCCGCCCACGTTGATGTAGACGGAATTGTCATTCTGGTCTACCACAACGCTGACCGGCATGGTCATTACTGGCTGGTTTTTGATTTCTTCGCCGCAGACAGCGCACTTGAAGGTGACGCTGGTGCATTCCCAGTCAATGGTAACGGGAGCGCCGGCAGAAATTTTGCCGGTTTCGCTGTCATAGAACAGCTGGGCGTTGCTGTAGTCATCGGCCAGCTTGCCCTCGACCTTCTTCATTTCCCAGTTGAAGGTAGCAACAAAGTTGCCATCTGCATCCTTGGACACGACATGGCTCTGGCAGGGCAGGGCGGCAATGTCGTCGGTGCGGGTGGTGGGTTCCTTGTATTCCTTCTTAACCGGGCTCTTGTCAGCGGGCACGCTGGCAGAGTAAACGGTCTTGCCGGCAACGCCGGGCTTTGCCTCGGTGGTATCCTTGGTTACGGTGCCTTCTACCTTCTGGTAGGCATCGTCCTTTTCACAGGTATACACAGCGGTGTAAGCCCAGCCGTCATCGGTCTTGGTCCAGTAACCATCGGGGGTCTCTTTCCAGGTATGGGTATGGCCATCCTCCGGGTTGGTGTCATTCCAGTACCATTTCGGCTCGCCATAGGTATGGCCGTCTGCAGCGGCGCTGGCAGCAAAGGTATCGGAGTTTTCAGCAACGTAAGCCTGTGCGTAGCTGTCAGCCTGCTGCGCAATCACTTCATCATCGCTGTTGGTCATGGACTCCATCGCAGAGGTCATGCCGGAGCTGCCGGTAAAGGTAACGGCGGTCACAACGCCTGCGGCGTTCGTCTCATAGCCCAGGTCGGTAACGGCGCTGGACAGATGATACGTTTTGATGGTGGCAGCCATCACCGATGCCATCTCGTCCTTGTTCAGGCCATAGGCTTCGGTGTTGATCTTGCCGGCTGCGGCGTTGGCGTACATGGCATCGGCCAGTGCATTTTCCAACGCTGCAAGGCTCATGCCCGCCTTGCTCTGTGCAGTCGCTTCCAGCTTGGCATCGTCCTGCTCCAGTTCATGCACTTCGCCCTGGGCAGCCAGCGTTTGGGCTGTCTGCTTGATCAGGTCTGCGGTGCTGGTGAACTTGGGCAGGGACTGCACAGCGCTGGCCGCGCTTGCTGCGCTAGCTGCAACAGACTGCGCTACCGAAGAATCAATCTTGGTAGTTTCGGCTGCTGCGGGAAGCGCCACGCTCTGGGCAACCATGGCTGCTGCCAACACGGATGCACCAAAACGCTGAAGGTTTTTCTTCATAGTTTTATCCTCCCTTAAGTGTTACTACTTTCCCCTTTTGTGTGAAAAGTGGTACGGCAGATGTGCGGCACTTTGCAGGTGTTGATTGCAAAACGCCTGGTTATGCCCCCTCGGTCTGGCGATCCCTTGCCGGGCTGCGGCCTGCTTTTGGGGCTTTTGGCCCCGGCACAGCGGCTGACAAAACGTTGTACCGGCTGCATGCCTTGATCCCGCAAATGATAACCTTTCCGACACACCTAGGTATATACATTATATCACAGTTGCCAGAATTTGCATAGTTAATTAGAGCGGTTTCTAGGTAAATTTTTGTCCTTGAATCAACTGAAACCTGTTTTTCGCACATTATTTGCGCTGCGGTGCGGTGACTCTTTGGCGGTATTTATTAACATTTTTGAATGGTTTATTCCTGCTTTTATCAAATGATTAAACATTTACCCCGATAATGTTCTTTGCAATCTCTTAATACAATCACCCGGTATTGTGACCGCGCATTTTTTGTCATTTCGGTTTGGCTTGTTGTTGAGAGATTTGGCAGAGATTGGAGGAAACTTGAAGGGAAAATTGGAGGTTGAGAATTACCCATTATAAATTGTACTGTAGAAAGCGTTCCTGACTGCTCCGAAAACTTAGGGATAGATCAACCCTTGCCCCTTAACCGCGACCTGAAATACACCTTCCCAAGGTAGGGCGGTGTGAGTGCCCCCTCCTGCTCCACTTTTTCAAAGTTCCGAATGGTGTCCTCTCCCCTATCTACAATTCCTGATGTTTTCATGATGCCTTCCTTGGTCTTCCACGCCCGGCCTTTGTCCCCTCCCCGTCCCATAAGTCGTACACAACAAAAAGGCCCCTGCCTTAACAGCAGGAGCCTTGAAAGCTATATCACAAGCCGAAAATTACTTCTCGATCTTGGAAACAACGCCGGAACCAACAGTGTGGCCGCCTTCGCGGATAGCGAAACGCATGCCTTCTTCCATGGCAACCGGGGTGATCAGCTCAACGTGCATATCAACGTTGTCGCCGGGCATGCACATCTCAGTGCCTTCGGGCAGGGTGATGATGCCGGTAACGTCGGTGGTACGGAAGTAGAACTGAGGACGATAGTTGTTGAAGAACGGGGTATGACGGCCGCCTTCTTCCTTCTTCAGGACGTAAACATGGCCATCGAAAGTGGTGTGGGGATGAACAGAGCCGGGAACAGCCAGAACCTGGCCACGCTCGATCTGGTCACGGTCAATACCACGCAGCAGAGCGCCGATGTTGTCGCCAGCCTGAGCGAACTCGAGGCTCTTGCGGAACATTTCCAGACCAGTGATGGTGGTGGTCAGCTTCTCTTCCTTCAGACCAACGATTTCCATCTGATCGCCGACATGAGCAGTACCACGCTCAACACGACCGGTAGCAACGGTGCCACGGCCGGAGATGGTCATAACGTCCTCAACGGGCATCAGGAACGGCTTATCAGCAGCACGGTCCGGGGTCGGGATGTAGCTGTCAACAGCGTCCATCAGCTCCCAAATGCACTTGTATTCCGGAGCATCGGGATCCTTGGAAGTGCTCTCCAGAGCCTTCAGAGCGGAACCACGGATGATCGGGGTGTTGTCGCCGTCGAAATCCTGGCTGTCCAGCAGTTCGCGAACTTCCATTTCGACCAGGTCGAGCAGCTCTTCGTCGTCAACCATATCGCACTTGTTCAGGAACACAACGATCTTGGGCACGCCAACCTGACGAGCCAGCAGGATGTGCTCACGGGTCTGCGGCATCGGGCCATCGGTTGCAGCAACAACCAGGATAGCGCCGTCCATCTGAGCAGCACCGGTGATCATGTTCTTGATGTAGTCAGCATGGCCCGGGCAGTCAACGTGGGCATAGTGACGCTTCGCGGTGTGGTACTCAACGTGAGCGGTGTTGATCGTGATACCACGAGCCTTCTCTTCAGGGAGCCTTATCGATGCTGGAGTAATCCATGAAATCGGCGTCGCCCTTCAGAGCCAGAACCTTGGTGATAGCGGCAGTCAGAGTGGTCTTGCCGTGGTCAACGTGACCGATGGTACCGATGTTGACATGCTCCAAAGAGCGGTCAAATTTTTCCTTTTCAGCCATTGGAAGTATCCTCCTTTAATTCAAACAGATAAAATAGCCTGTCGTAAGGCTATCATACTAGATTTTTCAAGAAAAATCAAGCTATTTTGCGCGAATTTGCTGCAGAATCAGCCCTTATCGCGCTCGGTCATGATCTTATCTGCAACACTCTTGGGAACCTGCTGGTAATCAGCCGGCTCCATGGAGTACTGGCCACGGCCCTGGGTCTTGGAACGCAGGTCAGTAGCGTAACCGAACATCTCGGACAGAGGAACCATAGCGGTGACACGGGCAGTGCCATCGGTGGATTCCTGGTTCTGGATCGCGCCGCGGCGGCTGTTCAAGTCGCCAATGACGTTGCCCATATACCCGTCAGGAACAACAACGTCAACCTTCATGATGGGCTCCATAATGACGGGGTCAGCCTTCTTCATAGCATCCTTGAATGCCATGGAGCCGGCGATGGAGAACGCCATTTCAGAGGAGTCAACTTCATGATAGGAGCCGTCCCACAGAGTGACCTTGACATCCACGACGGGATAGCCAGCCAGAATGCCGGACTTCATCGCGCCCTGGATACCGTTGTCAACAGCGGGGATGTATTCCTTCGGGATAGCGCCGCCAACAATACCGTTGACGAACTCATAACCCTTACCCGGGGTTGGGCTCAATCTTGATCTTAACGTGACCATACTGGCCCTTACCACCGGACTGACGTGCGTACTTGGTTTCCTGGTTAGCATCCTTGCGGATGGTTTCACGGTAGGCAACCTGAGGTGCGCCAACGTTAGCTTCGACCTTAAACTCGCGGAGCAGACGGTCCACGATGATTTCCAGGTGGAGCTCGCCCATGCCGGCGATGATGGTCTGACCGGTTTCTTCATCGGTCCAGGTACGGAAAGTCGGGTCCTCTTCAGCCAGCTTAGACAGGGCAATACCCATCTTCTCGCTGCCAGCCTTGGTCTTGGGCTCGATGGCAACGCGGATAACCGGGCTCGGGGAAGTTCATGGACTCGAGGATGATGGGGATGCTTCTCATCGCACAGGGTATCACCAGTGGTGGTGTTCTTCAGACCAACAGCAGCGGCGATATCGCCCAGCGTAGCACGATGTCGATATCCTTACGGTTGTTTGCATGCATCTGCAGGATACGGCCGATACGCTCGTCCTGATCCTTAACAGAGTTGTAAACAGTGGTGCCAGCCTCAACGCGTACCAGAGTACACGCGGAAGAAGCACAGCTTACCGACATACGGGTCAGTCATAATCTTGAATGCCAGTGCAGAGAACGGCTGATCATCGGAGAAGTGCGATCTTCTTCCTCGCCAGTCTCCGGGGTTGGTGCCCTTGATGGCCGCAACGTCGGTCGGAGCAGGCATATAATCAACGATTGCATCCAACAGTTTCTGAACGCCACGGTTCTTGTAAGAAGAGCCGCAGACAACAGGGAACGATCTCGTTGGAAATAGTAGCCTTACGCAGAGCAGCCTTGATTTCTCCCTTGGTCAGCTCTTCGCCTTCCAGGTACTTCATCATCAGCTCTTCGTCGGTCTCAGCAACAGCTTCGATCAGCTTGTCATGATATTCCTGAGCCTGTCTCTTTCAGGTCTTCAGGGGAATTTCCTCAACGCGTACATCATTGCCCATATCATCATAGTAGATATCGGCGTTCATGTCGATCAGATCGATGATGCCGCGGAAAGTGTCTTCCTGGCCGACAGGGCAGCTGGATAGGGCACACCGTTGGCATGCAGACGATCATGCATCATCTGTACGCAGCGGAAGAAGTCAGCACCCATGGTATCCATCTTGTTGACGTAAACCATGCGGGGAACCTTGTACTCGTCAGCCTGGCGCCAAACGGTTTCAGACTGAGGCTCAACGCCACCCTTTGCGGCCAGAACGGTAACAGAACCGTCCAGAACACGCAGAGAACGCTGAACTTCAACAGTAAAGTCAACGTGGCCCGGGGTGTCGATGATGTTGATACGATGACGGTTCTTTTTGAACAGAGCCGGATCGTGCTGGGTCTCGGTGTGGCTCCAGTAGCAGGTGGTTGCAGCGGAAGTGATGGTAATACCACGTTCCTGTTCCTGCTCCATCCAGTCCATCGTGGCAGCGCCGTCATGAACTTCGCCGATCTTATGGTTAATACCGGTGTAGTACAGAATGCGCTCGGTGGTGGTGGTCTTGCCTGCGTCGATGTGGGCCATGATACCGATATTTCGGGTCATTTGCAGGGATACGTCTCTCGGCGTTGCCATGGCTTAAACCTCCTCAGTACAGCAGATCAATAACGGTAATGCGCGAAAGCCTTGTTGGCTTCTGCCATCTTGTGGGTATCTTCGCGCTTCTTGACAGCGCCGCCACACGTTGTTGGTAGCGTCGATGATCTCGGCGGCCAGGCGAGCGGACATGGTCTTTTCACCACGGGCTGCGGCTGTACAGAGTCAGCCAGCGCAGGCCGAGGGTTTCGCGGCGAGCGGGGCTGACCTCCAGGGGAACCTGGTAGGTGGAGCCGCCGACACGGCGGGCCTTAACTTCGAGGCTGGGCATGATGTTTTCCATGGCCTTCTCGAACATTTCGAGAGGATCGTTGCCGGTCTTCTCTTTGACAGTCTCAAAAGCTTCGTAAACGATCTTCTGAGCGACGCCCTTCTTGCCATCCAGCATGATGCTGTTGACCAGACGGGTGACGAGCTTGGAATTGTAAATAGGATCAGCCAGAACTTCGCGCTCGCGATTTTACCTCTTCTGGGCATCTTTCTTCCCTCCTTCACATTAATGATATCATCGGTACTCGAAAGTTAAAGAAAACTCCCGTTATGCCACAAAAAGGGTCAGCTGACCATTTTATGGCGAAAAGATGTTTCCTTACTTCTTGGCACCGGCCTTGGGGACGCTTTGCGCCGTATTTGCTGCGAGCCTGGTTACGGTTTGCAACACCCTGAGTATCCAGAGTACCACGGATGATGTGGTAACGGACACCGGGCAGGTCCTTAACACGACCGCCACGGATCAGGACAACGCTGTGCTCCTGCAGGTTATGGCCGATACCAGGGAATGTAGGAGGTGACCTCGATACCATTCGTCAGGCGGACACGGGCAACTTTACGCAGAGCAGAGTTGGGCTTTTTGGGGGTCATGGTACGAACAGCGGTGCAAACACCACGCTTCTGGGGGCTGTTCATGGTGGTGTACTGCTTCTTCTGGGAGTTGTAGCTCTTCTGAAGGGCAGGAGCAGTGCTCTTGGTTACCAGGACCTCACGGCCTTTGCGTACGAGCTGGTTAAAAGTAGGCATTTCTTTTCTCCTTTCTTGACTTATTCCGCGCAGTTTTTTGCGGGGGTTGTGCTTCCATTTTGGCCGCACTTGACCCCTTAACTCACGCATTTATAATAATAGCGGATAAACCACGCTCTGTCAAGAGTATTCACAAAAAATATCTCAAATAATCGTGCAAGATGCTGATTTTCTGCACTGGTGGTTCTAAGGCAATACCGCACAATTCCCGCCTAACGGCTCAAGCACCGCTCCGGCGGCTGCGGCACGGCATCTGCGTTGTCAAAATGCTCGATAATGTCGGGTTGCGGTACCCGCATCGTGCTTCGGGGGCAAAAGCCCCTCGCACTCTGCGACCGCTGCCCCTGCTTCGGTTCGCTGTTTCCGCCACTGGCGGCGCTCACCTTTGCAGCATCCAGTATTATCTGCGCTTTTGGCTTAGCATCTGCCGCACCTCGCTCGCCGTATCGGCACTTAGAATTATGCGGTATTGCCCTAATTTTGCACTTAAGGTGTATCTGAAAACAAAGAAAACGATGGATATTTCGCAAACGCAAGCAGAATTTAAGGCAAAGAGCCATAGGAATCCTTTGCGGATTCCAAGGCTTTTTAACGCAAAATCCCGCTGTGTTTGCAGAAACAGACTAAATTTTCGAATTTTTCAGATACATCCCAGGACTTTCCCCTGCTTATTTTGCAGCTTCCAGCTGTGCCACGCAGGCTTCGGCTTCGTCCAGAATGCGGCCGAACTTATCCAGGGCAGCATCCACCGGGGCGGGGGTGGTCAGGTCCACACCGGCATGGCGCAGCTCATCCAGCGGGTAAGCGCTGCCGCCCATGTGCAGGAACTCCAGGTACTTCTTAACCGCCGGTTCGCCGTTCTTCAGGATGCCCTCGGACAATGCCACGGCAGTGGAATAGCCGGTTGCATACTTATAAACATAGAACGGGCGGTAGAAGTGCGGGATGCGTGCCCACTCGTACTGTACTTCGTCATCCACAACCAGCTCCGGTCCAAAGTAGTCCACAATGAGCTTCTTGTACAGATTGTTCAGGGCGGCGGGATTCAGGGCTTCGCCGCGCTCGGCCATGGCGTGGGCATCGCGCTCAAACTCGGCAAACATCGTCTGGCGGTAGACGGTTCCCTTGAAATTTTCGAGGTACTGATTCAACAGGGCCAGGCGGGTTGCGGGATCCTGGTTCTTTTCTGCCAGCAGGTGCTCAATGAGCAGGTTCTCGTTGACGGTGGAAGCGACCTCTGCGACAAACAGGGTATAGTCGGCATACTGGGCAGGCTGGGTATGGCGGCTGAACCAGCTGTGCATGCTATGGCCCATCTCATGCGCAATGGTGGAAACGCTGTCCAGCGTACCGGTAAAGTTGCACATGATATAGGGGTTGGAATCATAGCTGCCGCCGGAGTAAGCGCCGCCGCTCTTGCCCTTGTTGGGGAACACATCGATCCAACGCTCGGCAAAGCCCTTGCGAACGATGGTGCCGTACTCTTCGCCCAGCGGTGCAACGGCATCCAGAACCATCTGCTTGGCCTGGTCATAGGTGTAATGGGCGCTGACGCCCTTGGTCAGCGGGGCGTACACATCATAGTAGTGCAGCTCGTCCACACCCAGGATGCGCTTGCGCAGAGCAACATAGCGGTACATATCCGGCAGGTGCTTGCGCACAGTAGCCACCAGGTTATCATAGACCTGGCCGGGCACGTTCTCCCCTGCCATGGACATGGCGCGGGAAGATTCATAATGACGGACGGAGGCTTCGGCGGCAGCGGTCTTGACAGCGCCGGAGTAAGAGGCAGCCAGCGTGTTGATGTGCTGGCGGAAGCTCTTGTAGTAGCTTTCAAAGGCATTCTTGCGCAGCACGCGGTCATTGGAGGTTTGCAGCAGGATGTAGTTGGAAGCGGTCAGTTCCACATCGTTGCCCTCGCCATCCTTGACGGAATCGAACACCATGTCGGCGTCTGCCAGGTTATCGGCAACATTTTTCGGGGTGCCGAATGCCTCACCGAAAGCAGCCAGCAGCTTTTCTTCCGGGGCGGTCAGGGTGTGAGGCTTTGCACGCAGCAGGTCTTCCAGAGCAAAACGATAGGGGGCAACCTGCTCGTCAGCCATGATGGCATCCAGGGTTTCCTGCGGCAGTGCCAGGATTTCCGGCTGAGCATAGGCGATGGTACCGACAGCCTTTACATATTTGGCGGTAGCGCGGGCATCCATGCTCTGGGCGTCATCAGCACGGGTATCCTCGCTCAGACGCAGGCTGGTGTAGACAGCCAGGTTTTCCAGTTCACGGAACACGCCGATTTCTGCATCATAAAATTCACGAATGCTGGCAGCGTTGTTCAGCTTGCCCTCCCAGGCAGCCAAAGCTTCAATTTTGGGGTCAATGGCGGCAAAAGCCTTTTCCCATTCCGCATCGCTGGCGTACATTTTGGTCAGATCCCACTGGTACTGCGGGTCCATCTCTTTGCGTTCTTTCAATGCTTCCGACATGGCGGATTCTCCTTTTCTATATGGTATCTTTCTGAGCCAGTCAGGGAAGCGTTCTCCCCTGCCCTCCATGCAGGCACCATTCATCCTGCACAGACAAACCCAGTATAAAAGTATTATACACCAAATGTTAGAAAAAACAAATCCGTTTTTATTTAAGGCAATACCGCATAATTCTAAGTGCCGATACGGCGAGCGATGTGCGGCAGATGCTAAGCCAAAAGCGCAGATAATACTGGATGCTGCA